>Ga0315278_10000051_pt1 | contig 96389 bp, 68 predicted proteins | sample YL17G06_0_MG_FD_203880 | JGI IMG/M metagenome (GOLD analysis project Ga0315278, IMG submission 203880) | Sediment microbial communities from Yellowstone Lake, YNP, Wyoming, USA - YL17G06_0 | ecosystem: Environmental > Aquatic > Freshwater > Lake > Sediment | place: USA: Wyoming | collected... | reverse complement strand
CTGTTAAAGGGTTATCGGTGGTAGTTATAAACCCTCCAGTGCCGGTCCAGTTGACAAAACGATAACAACTATCGGGTTCTGCTGTTACTGCACTACAATTGCCCCCACAATCAACCGGCTGGGAAGTATCTCCATCCACTGTTCCACCCGTTCCGGCTTCAAATGTTACCGTATATGGAATTTTCTCAAAATTCGCCGTTATGGTTATATCGGATTGAACATTGGTGACTGTCAAAGGGTTATCGGTGGTAGTTATAAACCCTCCTGTGCCGGTCCAGTTAACGAATCGGTAACAACTATCGGGAACCGCTGTCACTTCACTACAATTGCCCCCACAGTCAACCGGCTGGGAAGTATCTCCATCCACTGTTCCTCCTGTTCCGGCTTCAAAGGTGACGGTATACGGAATTTTCTCAAAATTGGCCGTTATGGTCATATCGGATTGAACATTGGTTACTGTTAACGGATTATCGGTGGTGGTTACAAAGCCACCAGTCCCGGTCCAGTTGACAAAACGATAACAACTATCGGGTTCTGCTGTTACTGCACTACAATTGCCCCCACAATCAACCGGCTGGGAAGTATCTCCATCCACTGTTCCACCCGTTCCGGCTTCAAATGTTACCGTATATGGAATTTTCTCAAAATTCGCCGTTATGGTCATATCGGATTGAACATTGGTGACTGTCAAAGGGTTATCGGTGGTAGTTATAAACCCTCCAGTGCCGGTCCAGTTGACAAAACGATAACAACTATCGGGTTCTGCTGTTACTGCACTACAATTGCCGCCGGACGACACAACCTGGTTCTTTTCCCCGGTTACGGTTCCGCCGGTCCCGGCGACAAAAGAAACCAAGTAGTCGGAGGAATCATAAATAGTAAAATTAGCAGCGGAAAAAGTCTCGGTCGTGTCCTGGTATATTTTGACTTTATAGTCCTCCCCGGTTGCCTGGTCAGTGGGAATGTCCCAGGAAAATATCTCATCAGTTACCGCGACTGCTGAACTAATAGTGGAATCATACACACCACCTTTGTACAGTTCGATAGTCACATCGCCGGTCATTTCACCCTGGGTCCAGGTGATATCATGTGTGGTTCCCTGTTTCCAATATTCACCGCCTTGCGGACTCGTAACCGCGAAACCGGAGAGAGGTTTCAACAAACGAAAGCCAATAGTGCTAAAGCCCAGCCCAGGGCTGACAGCGGACCGGTTGTCCGGGTCCAGCAGGGCCGGGGGATCGTTCCAGCTACCGCCGCGCACCACCCGGCTTACCCCGCTCATAGGGCCTGTGTAACCGGTATATATTTGCGCCGGGTAAGCATTTCCCCACCAATCCCAGCACCATTCCGATACATTGCCCTGCACATCCATTAAATTTAAGGCATTTGGGAGCCGCGAACCCACGGGGTGGGTGACGCCTTCGGAATTGGCGCAGTACCAGGCCGTATCTTCCAGTGACGGGAGATCGCCCGGGATACAGGATTGCAATCCCATGGAATTTGAAAGGGTTTCATCCGCAGGGAAGGTATTGATGCTTCCTACCCTGGCCACATAGGACCATTCGCTTTCCGTGGGCAACCGGTAGCCATCGGCGTTAAAATTGCAATATACGATGCCTGTAGTGTAATTGGTTTCATTGATGGGAACCGTGAAACCGGCATCGGCATAATAACACCGGTTCAATCCATTCTGCAGCGATAACAGGTTGGCAAATAATACGGCGTCATACCAGGTGATATTTTCCACCGGGTTAGCCGGCCCGCTAACCCCGAAATTAATGCCGGGAAGGGTGGGCTGCAATTCCATAAGATCATTCCACATCTGCTGGGAAACTTCGGTTTCCATGACCCACAAATTTATGGTCTTGATGGGCGCAATGGGCTCTTCATTTCCAGTGTCTCCGGTAACCGGGTTTGGGGTTCGCAGGGGAATATCCGGGAACCCGGTTATGGAAACCAGGTGCATCGTTCCCACGATGGGTTCGTTTCTTACGTCTTCGGCTGCCCCTGAAAACAGCAGTGAAGACAACGCGATCATAAATATGGTCATTAAACAAATTATTTGCCGTTTGTTATTCATTAGTCTATTCCTCCCTATATTTTTTAAAACTGCCCACGAATTACACGAATTAACACGAAAAAAATAGCCGCTAAGAACGCGAAGACACGCGAAAAAAACATATGTCCACCGATTGTTTTTTCTGCTCTTCCTCGCTTCCTCGCTTCCTGTTTTACCTTCATCATTCATCATTTCATCATTCCAAATCTCACCACTGACAATTGAACAATGACAAATGACCATTCTCTTCTATCTTTTCCCCTTGTCCGCAACGGTTGCGCTTGCAGCTAATGTGTGATCTGCAGTCATGGTTATACTTCCACTGGCAGCCACGGGATTTCCATCCAGCGTTACCACCAGGTTGGTATAGCCGCCTTGTAAACTGTAATTGTAGGACGCTGAAGCGCCATTGGCAAAGGTAGATACCCCGCTGGCGGGATTTCCGTCAACGCCTTCACCCCGGGTGACCGTCAATGTCCATGTTTTTGTCGCGGATGCCACCAATGTATGATTTCCATTCATGGATATATTTCCACTGGCAGCCACCGGGTTTCCATCCAAAGTCACAATAAGATTTTGATACCCGGCCTGTGCTGCATAGCTGTATTCTACAATACTTCCCTGACTATGCGAATATACATTTGTTACCGGGGTTCCGTCCACTCCTACATTTCTCGTTACCGTCAATGTGTATGCGGTGGAAGCCGACGCGACCAGGGTATGATTATCATTCATGGTAATTTTCCCGCTGGCTGCAACCGTACTCCCGTCAAGAGTTACAACTAAGTCAGTATAACCGGTCTTTAATGTATAGCTGTAATCAACAAAGGTTCCTTTGGAATATTTGAATGTCCCTGTAAGCGGGGTTCCATTAATTCCTGTTCCCCGGGTCACGGTTAATGTTTTTTCCTCCTTTACAGATGCAACCAGTGAATGATTACCGTTCATTGTCACAGTACCACTTGCCGAAACTGCATTCCCATCGACTTTTACCGTTAATTCTCTATAACCACTCTGGGCACTGTAATTGTAGCTGACAGAAGTACCTTCTTTATGACTCGTTGTTCCTGCGTCCGGCGTCCCGGTAACTCCTTTCGGTTTCGTAACTACCAGCATGTATTCATCTTGAGCTGTGGCCGACGCGACTACTGTGTGATCACCATTCATGGTGATGGACCCACTGGCGGGAGCCGTCACCCCATCGATGGTTATGGTTAAATTTTTGTAGCCGTCCTGTAAGCTGTAGTTATATGATACGCTATTTCCGTCCAGGTATGTAAATGTTCCACTGGCCGGCGTTCCATCGACCCCGGTTCCTTTTGATACGGTTAAAGTATATGTCTTCCCGGAGGTTACCGATAATGTATGGTCCCTGTCCATGGTGATGATGCCACTGGGATTGATTTGAATTCCATCTAGGATGACAACCAAATCGGTATACCCGGTTTGCAGGCTGTAGCTGTAGTTGACCTCAGTACTTTCCTTATATGAAAAGGTCCCGGTATCGGGTAACCCGATAACACCGGTCCCTTTAGTAACTGTCAGGGTATAGGTCTTTCCCGCGGAAGCAGATAAGGTGTGATTGGCGTTCATGGTGATGGTCCCGCTGGCTGAGGCATCCAGGCCGTCGATTTTTACCACTAAATCTTGATAACCGGCTTGCAGGCTGTAACTGTAATTAACCGTATCGCCGCTGTTATAAGAGATTGTACCGCTGGTCGGGGTGCCATCGACGCCTATTCCTTTTGTGGCGGTTAAAGTGTATGTTTTTGCCGCGGTAATGGTTAAAATATGGTCCTTATCCATGGTTATGGTGCCGGAAGTGGCCACATCGGCCCCGTCCAGTTTGACGCTGAGGCTGCTGTAGCCGTTTTTTAAGGTGTAACTGTAACCGGCGTTACTGCCCTGCTTGTATGTGTGTATTCCATTGGCCGGGTTGCCGTCGACACCTTCGCCTACGGTAACCGTCAGGGTGCGGTTGGTTTTTTTCTTTAAAAGTAGAAATGCTATTACACCGACGGCAACGACACCGCCAGCCACCAGCAGCCAGGGAAATTTTTTCTTTTTAGAGCCAGATTTTGAAATAACATTTCTTGTTCCTTTGTTAGTAAATTTTTCAATAAGCCCATTCAAGATTTTCCCAGCATCCCCTGGTGATATCGTCTTTTCCTCATTCGATTTATACGGATCTTCCTTCGCTATTTTTTTATAGATTTTCAAATCACTTAAATCCACATCCGGGATGGAAAATTTGGCGCCTGTACCCAGTTTCTCTTTTGCCAATCGGTACTTTTCCCTGGCGATTTTTTTTAACTGCTGTTTATCTGTTTTGGTTAACTCGCTCGAATCTTCTCTTTCGCAGCAAGCGCCCAGGAGTAATAACGCTTGTCCATATGTATGTTCTATTTCTTTATATCGATTTTTCATATCCTCGAACCTGGCTTCTAATCTAACCAGATATTTTATTGCATTTTTAAGATCGCCTCCAATATAGCAATTTATTGCCTTACTAAATTGTGAATTCAAGGTCTCTAAATTTGAAGCCGTGAACAGGAAATCCGATTGACACAAAAATAAAATAACCAGGATTATTGATATGATTTTAAAACACATTGTTTTTTTTAAGCGGTTCATTTTGCCTCCCTAACGCAACGAAAACCGACACAAATGGAATCTGTCGATTTCTCGGAAATTTTTAAATCTTCTTTTTCGGTAAGAAAACCTCCTCCCTTGTTGTAACTTTCTTTTACCCATTCGCTCACATTACCCATCATATTCATTGCCCCACATGGCGATGGATAATCTTCAAATTCTTTAACTTTAACTGGCGCCAGCTCTGGAAAACCGTCATCAAAGGATTCGTAATTGGCCCGGTAAGTATTATAGTCTTCGTTCACCTCTTTATTTCCCCAACTGTAGGCGAACCCTTTCGACTTTCCTGCGATATATTCCCATTCTTCTTCGGTGGGAAGGCGCATACCGGTTGCGGCACAAGACCTCTCTGCTTCGTCAAAGCTTACGATTGCTGGATAATCCGGGCAGCCTATGGGATAATTTTGTAGGTTTAATGAGAAAAACTTAACCGGTCTTATTGGAATTCCTGTTTTTCTAACCTGGTCTGCAGAAACCTCATATTTGTCTATGAAAAGCTTCATGTCCGGCACAAAAATCATCACATGTGAATTATTGAAGGTTGCCTCATAATATTTTTTTTGATTTATTGTAACAGACATAATGTCATCGATGCATTTTTGGCCGGACCGGGGCAATTTCCCGACAATATCTTTTAAAAGGACGGCATCGGGGTACCTACTTTTGAAATCGAGACAATTCTCCATGGTAATTTCATCGGTAAGAAGCAAATCCAGGTATGCTTTTAACAACACCAATTTCGCATTCACGGGGTCTTCTTTCAATGCTTGCTCCAGCAACATGCCTGCATCGATGTAAGACTTGTTAACGATGTAGCTTTCAATTTCCTTCGCTGTTGGATTGAATTCTACCCGGTTGATTGTTTTGATCTCAAGATTGGGATCATTTTTTTCCAGTAATAATTCCGAACTTGTTTCATTTACTTTTTTCACGATGAATATTCCAACATCGGTAGGATATTCATTTTCATCCAGGCTGCTTTTAAGAACAACTTGCGCTTTTCCTTTCATTCCCACCTCGATACCTTGCGCCCGTCCTCTCTCCATTATAAACAATTTGTCATTACTAAATTTTACGTCTACTGTGGTACGTCCGAACAACCCGATCGATATTAAAACAATTTGAGCAACAATCAAAATATGTTTCATTATTTACTCCTTACTCATGCTATTTTGGCTGGTTTAATCTCAAATGTTGGTGACTTAAAAAAAACTCTTTCAATCTATCAAAAATTTTGGAAAATTCATTGTTTATTGTCATTGCATACGTTTTCCTTTAATACTAAAATGGGTTTGCCGTGACACTTAATTTTTGATTTTTCACCATGTCTATAGTTCCGCTTGATGGCTTTTCCCCCTCTTCGTCAAGTAGTACAGTGACACTTCGATACCCACTTTCCGGCTCATAGCTATATCCCACTTTTTCTCCAGCCTTATAATAATAAGTACCTGTGTCGGGAGTTCCTTTAACTCCTGTTCCTTTAGCAACTGTCAATTTATATTTTTTCGTCGCCGATGCGCTTAACGTATGATTCTCATTCATGTTTATCGTTCCATTCGCCCCAGTGCTATTCCCGACCCTGGTTCCGTCAAGGATTACAATCAAGTCATAATATCCGGTCTGTAAAGTGTAGTTATAAGTTACTTGGTTTCCATTGGAATACTTAAATATTCCGCTTATTGGGTTACCGTCCACACCATCTCCCTTTGTAACGGTTAAGGTATAATTGATTTCCAGACTTGCGGTTACCACTAAAGTATGGTCTCGATCCATCGTTATGGTTCCATCCGAATTCGCTTGAGCGCCATCCAGTGTTACCACCAGGTTCGTATACCCATCTTCAAGGGCATAATCATAGCTGACAGGTTCCCCTTCCTTACAAATGATCGTCCCGGTATTGGGGTCTCCTTTAACGCCTATCCCTCGAGTTACGGATAAGGTGTATGTTTTTCCCGCGGTTGCGGTTAATGTGTGATTAGCGCTCAAGTTGATGGCTCCGCTTGATGAGGCATCCAGGCCGTTGATTTTTACAACTAAATCCCGATAACCGGCCAGCGCAGTGTAGCTGTAATTAACCGTATCGCCGGCATTATAGGTAAACGTTCCACTTGCCGGTGTACCGTCTACCCCATTACCCTTCGTAACGGTTAAGGTATAGGTTTTCGTTGCGGAAGCGGTTAATGAATGATTTCCATTCATGGTAATCATCCCGGAAGCAGGGACATCCTGGCCGTCCAGTTTTACACTGAGGCCGCTGTAACCATTTTTTAAGGTATAACTGTAATTAACGGTCGCACCTTTTTTGTACTGCGTTGTACCGGGGGCGGGGGTCCCATCAACACCTTCTCCCACAGTTATAGTGAGAGTAGATTTCGACTTTTTGGATAGAAGAAAATAAGCGATTACGCCCGCTACAACAACAGCCCCAACTATTAGCCAGGGGAATTTTTTCTTAACAGTCACTCTTTTGGCCTTCGGTATTATGCCTTCGGTACTTTTAACATTATTTTTTTTTGAAAAATCGATATTAAAACTATAAATCTCATCCTTTTTAATATCCCTATTTTCTAAGATATATCCTTCTTTATTTTTTGAAACAAAATAGAAAGCATGACTGCCATAGGTTAAATCTATTTTGTAAGCATTGGCTGTTAATGGTTCCAGATTCTTTAACTCTGCGTCATCAATGCATATGTATATATCCTGGGAATCCTGGGGATTTCTTTCCACCTGGATAGTGACTTCAAATTTTACATTCTGACGGATAGCCAGTGCAACATTTATAAATGCCTCCGATTCATCGGGAGGGAATGGGTAATCGGCGTTTATTTTAAAAAGTTTTACTAAGACGGCTTCCAAATTTGCTTTTGCTTCTATTTCCGATTTGTCTTTCGCTGAAAAAAAGATTCTGGCTTTAAGATAATATGAGTTGCAAAGTTCTTCTCTATATTGATCTTTTTCAGCCTCACATTTTGGGATAATCCGATCTAATATTTCAAGGGCGTTCTTATAATTGTCATACTCAATTAATAATTTTACCTTTTCAATGTCATCTCTTATATCATCTTTCCCCTGTGATAACATATACTCAGGACAAACATTCATGAATATAAATGTAACAATAACCATTAACGCTACACATCTAATATTTATTGGTTTCATCCTTACCTCCTATTAATCATCTTATTTTTCGTAATGCCTATTTTACCCTCTTTTATCCCTAATATATCAATTTCCATTGTGATATAGTCCACCGCATTCCCATCCTTGGTAGGGCGTGGAAGGTTGAGAGATTGAATATATTTTTTCAAATTTTCATAGTAACCATTGAGCTTATCCGTATCTTGCGGAGAGACTTCTATCCCATCAATACGAACCGACTGGACCTCTCCTTTCTTTGAAAATTGAATTATTAAGGGCTTTTTGTTACCCTCAACATTTGTGATTCCATTCGATGAAAGGGATATTACTGGCCTTGATTTATGAACATTGTCCGCAGCCTTCCAAAAGTTATCACACCAATATATCTCGTCAATAGGCAAAAGCGATTCTTCATTGGGGTTCTTATTAACTTCTGCCTTGGGAGTAAATTGTCTCTTCTCACTAATTTGCTTATGCACCCTGGTAACTTCAGGTTCATCTACTCCTGGTTCTGTCGATTTTTCAATGACGTAAATCTGTTGGGGTTTAATTGAGCACTTATAGCGCCCATCTCTCGAAAATAACCGTGTGTCGATTATGAAAGTTCCTTCTTCATTGAATTCAATCTCAGGATTTTTTTCATTACCCTCATATTTCGTCCCATTCGACTTTGTGGGTTCACTTCCATCGCGGGTGTAATAAATATCCCAGGCAACCGGATCCCCATTAGAAATTCTAGGGGGTTCGGCGATTTCCAAATGAACCTGCACCTTATTCGTGTAATGCCCTCCAGGGGGGATGAATCGAATATCCCCTCCTGGTATTTCAATCACCCTTTGGCCATTGCCATTTTGGACAGGATTATTGTCCCAGGGCCACCGGTTGCCGTTTAATAAAAAAATGAGCAAGGAAGCTATAATAAAACCGGCAACGATTAATGGTACCAAAAGGGTATATAAATTCTTTTTCTTCTTTCCTGATTTCGATTCTTTTGACTCAATAACAGTCAAAGCACTGGTTTTTTTAGCCGCCTGCCCGATAAACGCTCCATATCGATAAGCGGCCATTGATATATTGTCATTGGAACCATTTTTTAATGCAAGATTAGAGAGCGATTTTAATGATTTAATAATATTTGCACTTCCATAAATTACATCCCTAATTTCATCATTTGTTACTTTATTCCAGAGTCCATCGGTACAAGCGAAAACAATATCACCATCATTTAATTCACGGAAATCATTGTCTGGGTAAAAATCTATTTCAACAGTGGCTTTTGTTCCAACAGCACGGGTTAATCCATGAGAATATAATCCCTTACCCAATTCATTTTCCTTGATAAGTCCCCTTCTTAAGGCCGACATATCCCCCGAATGGTCGACAGTAATTGGTTCGATTTTACCATCCCTGGTTATTATATAAGTTCTGGAATCCCCGATATTAAAGATCAAACATCGATTACCGATGATAACGGCCCCGGAAACGGTCGTTCCCATCTTCCCGCCTTTAACGGAAGTACTTCGATTAAAAATTTCAGTATTAGCGGCTGAGATACAGGTTTCTATTTTTTTCCTGGTATGGAGAAAGTCATTTGTAAACCCTTCACTGTGCGCCGCTAATAAAGAATCCCTCACAATTTCGGAAGCGACATCCCCGGCCTTAAGCCCCCCCATACCGTCTGCCACTGCAACAATAAAAGATATATCGCCCTTATCGTTTCTTTCGCATATAGCTTTATCCTCATTGTTTGTTCGTCTCCCCGTTTCACTTAATGAGGAATAATCGATGTCTTTCGTAGTCATGTCTTCATTCTATTCAAAATTTATTCTTCTATTCTTCCTTAGTGAATAAGAAACTCACTTCACCCATTTCAATTTTATCTCCTTCCTTTAAAACCCGTTTATCCTCTTTATTCATTTTAATTTTATTTACTTTCGTAGGATTTACCGTTGAGTAATTGATTAATTCGTATTTATCATTGTCTTTATTATAGCACATTTTTGCCTGAATTTTTGATACTGACTTTAATTTTAAATCAATATGGGTGTAATCTTCTATGTCGAAGCACCTCCCAAAGAAAAATTCAATATCTTCCCTGGTAGGTGGCCTATAGAATCTTACTTCCTTAAAAAAATCAATCCCTTTTAAAACGATGAATTTGCCCGGCAGAAACTCGACGGTCTCATCCGGTGTTAAAATAGCAGGCTTGTTCCTCACCGGGATCTGTGGTTGTTCATTCTGATCGTCTGTTTCAGTCGGATGTGAATCAGTGGCAGAAGAACCAATACTGTCTTTAATTTTATTATTTTCTTTCCGAATTTTAAATATAACGAATGGAATAGTCCCAACAATGCCGCATAGAACCAAAATTAATAATGCAATCAACAGTCCATTTTTATTTTTATTTTTATTTGCTCTTTCCCATATATAAACTTCCTGCGTATCTTTAGCCGTGACATTAACCATGATCATGCCGGTTAATTCGACATATCGCTCCATGTCGGGTATGGGACCTTGCGTGACCACCTTAATCTCATCTCCATAAATATCCTGGAAATAATAACTTTTTTGGGAAGTGTTTGTATTAGCACCATCCAATCTACTGAATTTTCCTTTTATTGAAACAACTTTTTGGCTGTACCTATAAGGATCACAATTGATATCTTTCACCTGAATATCAGCAGTAAATAAATCTCCCATCATCACGATCGCAGCCAACATAAAAAAAAGAATCGATTTTTTCATCGTAATCTCCTATACACGTATCCATTCAAACAGTATAAACTGTCTAAAAAAATATATACCTATCTTTCCATGATAAATTTGTCATAATATTTCCCGGCTTTCTTAAACGTGATCGGGATATTCACGCTTACAATATCACCACTTTTAGCCCGGGGCGGAGAAAATTGTATATCCCGAATTTTTTTATACAATTCTGATTTGATTTCATCCACTTTTTCCACGGGATCCACGGCAAAACCCGATATTCTTAACAATTGAGCTTGCCCACTGCCGGAGATTGAAAGTTGAATATTCACCAAGCTTCCATCGGCCTCTTTCACGCTTTCTATACCAGGGATTACCAGTACGATCCTTTGCATTTTCTGGTTGATCTGGGCCTGCGTTTTTGAATCCAATTGCCCCATATCGGTAATTGGCTCATTGGGGTTCAGGGTTTGAGTATTAGCCTGCACTGTTTCGCCAGGGACCACTGCCACCGGTTCGATATCGGGAGTAATGTTATATCTCTCTTTAAAAATTTCCCCCTGGTATGATCCTTTTCTGGAATATAACCTGGACTTTATCGTATGTTTTCCAGCTTTGTTAAGTACAATGGGAGTACCAGGATTGTATTTCGTCCCATTTTCTCTCGTTGGTTCCGAACCATCGAGGGTATAATAAATGTCCGAAAGAATGAAATCACCCCTGGAGGATTTAAGCGGTGCATCAATCTCCAGCCGGATTTCAATGCCTTTTTTCTGCTCGCCGCCCATTGGATTAAACCCTATAACGCCGCCGGAAACCTTAATCGGTTCACTTAGCTCATCAGTCCCAGTGGGAGATACGGTTCCGCCATCCCCGCTATTGGGGTTTAGCAGCGAGATAAGTAGAAATACGATTCCTATTAGCCCTACCAATAATACACTAAATAGGAGCCAAAGCTTAGCCGTATTGCCACGCCCTGGTGAATCCTCTTTTTTATTCATAATTGCTTACCTCCTAAACGTCGCAAATGATTATGATTTTCAAAGAAAACGGTTTTGGTCATTTCCATCCTTTCATCCCTTTTTCAATTCAGCCGAAAGCTCTACCTTCTTTATCCCGGCATCTGAATAATCGAGGTACCCGATAATCGGATCAAAATAAAGCAACTGGTTTTTCGGGATATCGTCATCACGATTTTTTAAGAAATCACCTTCTCTTTTATAATAATAAATAATTTTTAACAGGCCGTTCGTAGGGTCCCAATTTAATTTTACTCCCCGGCAGCGTGAATCGAAATTTACGACGGATTCGAAGTCCGCCTGGTTGAAAACTTTACCTTCATCCGTTTTACTGTACCTGTGAGCGCTCATTTTAAAGCTGGCATCGGGACGGTCAAAATCCTGGATCAAGTCTGTAAGGGTCAGCATAAATGACAATGGATCCCGGCTTAAGGATAACCGGAGATGGGGATTATTTCTTTCCAATTTACCATCGTCGTTTATTTTTGCATACATTTTAATCATATCATGCATCATCACCGCCATAGCCGCCCATTCGATGCAAAATCTACTAATCGGCCGATCATAGTCATCGATGGGATACTTGCGGATGACATCATTTAGATGCAATAAAGCGATCGCCCCGGGTAACCCATGAGTTTTAGACAAACTATCTTCCACTAATTTATAAAAATCATCCGACCAGGGTGCGGGGGCTGTTATATCACCGTCTCTATAGCCTTTCAAAGGGTACAACACCAAACGTTCGCTGTATTGTTGGGCGATGCGCCGCGAATTCTGGGCGATCGTATTCTCAATCGGAGAATGTGTTTTAAGTTTTTCATGGACTTTATTGATAAAACTCCAGGGATAACCGAAATCGTGAAACAAGGTGGCAAGAAAAAATGTATCGAGAAATAACCATTTTCTAAACTCCACATAATCCTGGGCGTCAAGTTTAAGCTTCAGTTTCCCAGGATCCATTGTATCACCAAAGAAAATTTCAGGATTGGCCCCCAATTGGACAAGATAGTCTCTAAGATATTTGCATTTAGGAGATTCCGCCATCATATAGACGCAATGTTCAAGCAAAATTTTCCCGTTAAATTTAATTCTGTTTGCTGAATCGTCGTTGTCTTCTTCTTTAGAAAGGTCACGTCCTTTTAGCAGGCTCATGCCGACATAAACCGACATGGGTTGGTGGATCACATGATCCCGGTGAAACTCGCTGCTGTCAACCGCTGCTAACCATTCATTATTCAAAACTTCATTCATTAATAAACTATAGGCAGGAAAATATTTTTTGGAATGACGAAGCGTCAAACCCACGGCCCCACTTAACCTGTCGAACCACTTTGGGCCGAAACGTTCTTTTAATGAAGCGATATTGGGGCTGGACGAGTTATTTTTCAACCTCTTGTAATTCTGGGGATCGACATTAATAAAAGGGGCAAATACCCCTGGGGGTTCGCATTCCCCTGCCAGTAGGGCTTCCTGGTATTGCTGCCTGCTAAAGCTTATATCATATCCCATCTTTCAGCACTTAAAATTTGTCGAATCACGCGATCAAAATCATCCATCCTTTCTAGTTCCCACAATACTTTAACCGGATCGTTCTCAAATTCATCCAACTCTGCCGGTTCCGAATCTCCTTCTTTCTCCTGGAATAGCTTTTGTTTCAGGAATAACGACTGTAATTTCTCTCGCCCCTCTTCGGGGGATTTCAATTTATCGAGAACCACTTCGCGGGCAATTTTAGTAATCGGTACTATTATCAAAGAAGTTATTTGCTGTTTTAATAAAATCAAACGAAAACAATCATAAAGAAATTTAAAATCTTCGTGCAAATCCAATAACCGTATTCTCGTTTTTACCGCGGCCTTATATAATTTAATTAAATGGTCCGGGAGGTCTGCGTCTTCTATATCTTTTACTAATTCTTGAATACTTCTCAACTCTAAAATTTCCCCGGCAATATCCCCAATTTCTTTATCATTCGCAATTCGCGCCTTCCAGAAAGTTGAACTATTCAGCGCCGTTTTCATGTCGAATTTTTTCTCTTTATCAGCCTTTTGTATGGAAATACAGTGCATAATTTTCAAAACTATAATCAAATTCCTTATTTTCGTCTTATCAAAATTTAAGCCTTTTAGTAATGCCATATCCAATGATAGCATTTTGGCTGCATTTAAATCCGTAACAATGTTTACAACTTTAACCGTGTCGCCATGATGATTATTATTAATTATATTGAGCACTGTTCTATATATGTCATCCTCAAATATTTCAGCCGCTTCTTTTGCAATTTCATGATCGATTGTTTGACTTTTTTCTTTAATTTTCCCAGAAATTTGACTGGTAAAAACCTCTGCATGTGTTTTGTAACTATCGTACTCGGATGATGGTTTTAATATTTCGAAAACCCTCTCAAAAAAATCTTTTTTAGACTTAATAATATAAAAGTCTTCAATCCTGAAACTACTCAAGTCGCTGCCAATAGAGGGTTTAAGTTGTTCGAAAAGACTCTTGAATAGCCTGTCGTATTCAAATTCGACATCAAGAAAAAGTTCAAATAGTTCTGCTGGACCTTTTTCTCCATCATTCATACCCTGCATATATGCTTCCCTTTTCCTTTTCCGTTCAGAATCGTCTTTAAACTCTTTTAATTCTTTAAAGAGAATTCGAGGAGAAGATATTTTATATTCCCCCGTTTCAGTATCCGGCTCGACGCTTTTATTGGGAAGGATGTCGATAAATTGATAGGCCAATTCATCCCGGTAGGGTACCCTGTTTTCATTTTCTTTCAAAATAAAATTACGAACATTTTCCGTACAGGTATTCTCTTCATTTTCCCTCTTATGGGTTTTATCCTTTTCGTCTTTGTATTCGCTTTTTTTAAATACCCTTTCTATATCGAATTTATAATCGTTATCATATATCAATTTTGGTATTTTGTTTACGGTTATTCCCATATATGAACCCGGTTTTTTCATGCAAGAATCGCCATATTCTTTATCCGCATTATTCTCATCGGTTTTCTTTAAATAAAAGCAGAAATCACCCGCGGGGCATAATAAATTTCCCCAACGAAACGGTTGGTTTTCATTGCATTTTTCGCAATCCTTAATGTCCGGGGTAGAATCCACCAACCGGTAGAAAAAACGGCTCATCCTGTTTTTCTTACTTAAACTTTCTCTTATTTCGATGTAATTCTCCGGACTATCGTCTTTTTGCCCCATGCCAAGGTACTGGGAGATATCCCATTTTTCCGAATATATACTATGTAGGGAACAGACAGCTTTTGCGCACGCAATAAAATCCTGGCTATCCAGGGTACATACAAACAAAAATTTTCCATACCGAGGCCCGATATCCGTCAGCCATTCATCGACAGAGGGTTCAAGCCCGGTAAATCCCGTTCCGTTATCCAGAATTATAGCCAAATTCTTTTTCCCCGGAACCACGTCCCAGATTTTTTTTATCATTTCTTTAATCATGGACAGAAACCATGCCGAATGCATTTCATCGAAAAGAGTCGCAATTTCATATAAATTTTTTTTACTCTCCCCCTCCCGTTTCAGACGGGAACAAAGTATATTTATTTTCCCGGGTTTAAGTGAAATAACGCCTTCTTTTTTTTCATTCCATCCGATATCGGGAATACCCTTGCCCCCCATATAGTCATCAAAAAGCTTTACTAGATTTATTTTTTTTCCAAAAGCGGATTTTTTTTTCGTATCGGGAGGTTCTTCTACCATATAGGGGGTGAAACTTCCCCATATTTTCAAATCATTCATTGAGGATTCCAACATATTCAAATCTGTTCCCTGGAAATCAAAGTTAAAAAAAACGACTTCGTAATTTTCCTCCAGGAGAATCCGCCCTGTATTTAGTGCGACAGTGGTTTTGCCTACCCCCCCTTTGCGGGATTCAATGCTTATCACATAACATTTCGGCTTTTGTTCTTCTTCTTTCGTTCCTTCCATAAAATTTATCTCCCATCTAAAAACTGGATAACTGATCGGCAATTAAAAAACCAATAACGATAACGGCAAAAACCAGCAAAACCAGGAGGCTGAACCATAAAATCCGCTTTTTGCCTTTTTTTTCTGTGAGTAATTTACTTGCCATCTTATATACATGCCGAGCATCAATACGCTTATTCTTATCTTTAGCCATCATACGGTCAAGAAGCGGTTGGCAACTCCTGAATTTATAGGGTAACTGTGGTATAGAATTATTATTGTGCTGCTCAAATAGTTTGGGCAATGATTTGTCTTTATAAGGAACATCGCCGGCAAGCATTTCAAAAAATACCACTCCCAGGCTATAAATATCGCTTAAATGATCGACATTCGCCGAACTCCACTGCTCCGGGCTCATGTAAGGAGGAGTCCCAAGAATAATATTGGTTTTAGTAAAATCGTTTTGCGAATCTAAGCTCCGGACCAAACCAAAATCCGCCAGGACAGGAGTTTTGTCCTTCCGGAAAAGAATATTGGCCGGTTTGATATCCCTGTGAATAACACCTCTGCCATGGGCATATTCCAGGGCTTTCGCAAGTTTTTTCACAATAATTAGCGCCTCTTTCTTTGTAAATTTATGATCTCTATCGTCAAGCCTCTTCTTCAAAGTAGGGTCAAGATATTCCATAACATAATAAGTTCCCGTTTTCCCGACTTCATAAATTTTAATAATATTAGGGTGTTTCAGCTTCGATACAACATCCAATTCAAGGTAGAAACGCTGCCTGCATTCTTGATCTTCTTGCCTTGAAGGTTTCAGCTCTTTTATGGCCACTCTCTGATGCGACTTTTCATCTATTCCCAAGAAAACCAGTGCATGGGCTCCTTGCCCTATTTTATCAAGAATTCTATAGCCCGGGATTTCCGGAAAATCCTTTACCATTGTGCTTTCGGAAGACTCCATGTCCAACCTGGTTACTGTCGATTCATTTGTTCTGGAATCGCGCATATTTACCTCCAAAATTTTAATATTGGTCTGAGCATAAACAAGTTCTTACTTTGGGCTGTTTTCCCCGGTTTCTATTTCGGGTATTTTTCTTCGTTCCCTTGGCCCCTTCCGACGATCTTTTGGTCCCTTGCGCCGGTCGCCGCTCGCCGGGACCGGGCCATTGGGATTGGTCCGCCGGTCCGGGGGTCCGAGTCTGCGATCCTCAACACCGGACCGCCCTGTTTTGTACTCCTTATACTGACGCGGTGATAACCCAAAATGCCGCTTAAATACCCGGACAAAATATTCATCGCTTCGAAACCCCATTAACCGCGCCAATTCCTTTATGGAAATCTCTTCCCCGGACATCAATATAAACGCACTCCGGTACATCTTCTCATTGGATAAATAATCATCCAGGGTTATTTTCCTCTCGGCCTTGAAGGTCCGCGATAACTTAGAACGATGGATATTAAACGCATCCGCCAACGACGATACGGAAAGTTCGCCAAACTCCTCATCCTTCCTGGTGGCAATATACTTGATCAAACGCTCCGAAAGGGTCTCTTCTTCCGCCTGTAATTTTTCTTTTCTCATCGTTCGTTTTTCATTTCAAAATAGCCACCAAGGCACGCCAGTACAAGGCACAAAGAAACACCAAGGGGGTTTTTCATTTATAATTTTTCATTTATCATTTATAGTTTATAATTCACTTTTGCCCCTTGGCGTTTTTACTCATTGGTTTTTCTTGCTTTTCACTTGTAATTTGTGGTTTGTAATTTGTAATTTCCCCCCGGGGTGGGCTCCCGCCCGTTGGCCCTTCGCGGCCTTACGCAGACAAACGAAATTGTTTTCCCTGTACAACATTCCAAAGCTTTTCAACGCATTGGTCCATTTGAAAGGCACTAAATTGTTGAAGAGTATGAATAACACATAAAAATTCAAATGTAAACCCCTATCCTTAAATTCCTACAATTTGTGCAACGGTGCATGGCTATCCCACTTGCCGCGAAAATGATTTTATGACTATGCTTTTCAACCCTGTACTCCTGACCGAGAATAACCCCGGAGTATAATTATCAAAATTATTTTTCCGCCGCATTTCATTGATATAAAAACGCCTCCGGGTCTTTAAAAAAAAATCTTAGTTTTGCACAAAATTTATTTATCCGCCCGCGAAACACGCGAAATGAAAGTAAAATCCGAAGCACGAAGCACGAAATTCGAAACAAATTCAAATGACCAAAATACAAATGACCAAAACATAGAGCACCGCACAAGGCGGCATACTTTTTTTGTTTCGAATTTTGAACCTTTTTATTTTGGATTTGTTTCGGATTTCGAATTTCGGATTTCGGATTTACCCTTGCTTCTTACTTCTGCATTATATTTCATAGCTTTCAATAAACCCTGGATACTGAATGCAGACACTCCAGGTTCGAAAGGTTTCATCTCCCGGTTATTCTTACGGCGGTCTTTAATCCCTTTCCGCCGGACTCCGGGATTCTTACGCCGCTCCGGCCGGCCAATTTCCGCCGGGGATAACGCCTTTTCCCGCCGCTCTACAGGCCCTACTCTCCGGTCTTTGACCCCGGACCTGATCTGCTGATACTCCCTGTACTTGCACGGTTCAGTCCCGAAAAATTTCTTAAATACCCCGTTAAAATGCCGACAACAGGAAAATCCCATTCGCTGAGCTACTTGATGAACGGAAATATCCACCTGTTTCGCCAATAAGAAAGCCGCCCGTATCATTTTTTCACGGCATAAATAATAGACCAGGGTCACCTCTCGATGAAATTTAAATTCCCGGGCCAACGTGGTCCGGCCGATACGAAAAATAGCCGCCAGCTTTGCCACACTGAGCCCCGCCAACTCCTCATCAGGCCGCTTCATGATAAATTTGACTACTCTGTCAATTTTTGCGCGATATTTCATAATAGTCTGAAAAATTCTTGCCACCAAGACACCAAGACACCAAGGTTTTTTTTACTTTTTCTTCGCGATCCTTCGCGTTCTTCGCGGCTATTTTCAAATTAGACATATATACAGCAAGAACCTTTCCAATTTTGGTTAAATTTCCCTATAACCTTTATTAATCGCAGTTTGAAAAATAAAGGAGGAATAAAAAGGCTTAACCTTTTTTAGCTGAGGTGTACCGAAAGAATACACTTTTACTGCTGTTTAAGAGGGGTTTATCCTTTCCTATCGCATGTTTGCGGGGGTGTTTTGAAAATGTTGTATCGACTTGATACAGTTTAAATCAGGGGGTAAGACGCTCATCTGATCGCAATCCCGGGGAGGGAGGAGTGTACTGTTTTATTACACAGAGAAAAGCAGAAGTTAAGAGGGTAAGAAGGTAAGAGGGTAAGAAAAAAAAGGAAGAGAGGAAGAGAGGAAAAATACGAAATTCGAAATCCGAAATCCGAAACAAATTCAAAATTCAAATTTTCAAAATCCCAAACAAAAAAAGGCCCGCGAAACACGCGAAAGATTTGTTTGTTTTGTCTGTTCATTGTCTTTTGAAATTTGTTTGTAATTTGTGGTTTGTAATTTGTGATTTGCCCCTCATCATTCCAAATCTCACCAATGACCAATGGCCACTGACCAGTGACTAATGACCAGTGACCTCTGCTCCCCCAGCATGGGAGCCGCACCGCAGGGTTACCATTTTAGGAGGTTGATTTCGTCGACGTTGAGGGTTTTATTCTTCCGGAAAAGGGCCAGGATAATGGCCAAACCGATGGCCGCCTCTGCCGCGGCGACCGTCATGACAAATAAAACCAATACCTGCCCATCCAGGATATTATTCTGCCGCGCAAATGCGATAAAGGAAAGATTCACGGCATTGAGCATCATCTCGATGCACATGAAAATCACGATGACGTTACGCCGCACAAATACCCCCAATACCCCCAATGAAAAAAGTATGGCCGCTAATATTAAACAATGTGATACCGGTATCATGACACGCCTCCTTATATCTTCTTCTTGCCGATCAAAATAACGCCGATGATGGCAATCAACAGGATAACCGACGTGATCTCAAACGGCAACAAAAACCGACTGAACAACAACCGCCCAATCGATACGGTGTTGGAAACCGCGGTATCCACATCCACTGTAGTCTGCGCCGCTGCACCTTGCTTTCCCGTGGTAATCACGGTCATGGCCAACACGCCAACTAATAATAGCACCAACACGAGGCCGGCTAATTTCTGGAAACGGCCTTTCACCAGGGGCGCACTCTCTTTTTCAAGGTTGAGCAGCATGATGACAAATAGGAATAATACCATGATGGCTCCGGCATAAACTATCACCTGGATAACGGCGATGAACTCGGCGGATAACAGGAGATAAATACAGGCCAAACACAGCATCAACGTAATTAGAAACAATGCACTGATGACGGGATTCTTCTGCACAACTACCATTACCCCGCTCACCAGGGCGCCTATGGCCATAATATAAAAAATGGGAACTACCAGCTCCATGGGGACTCCTTATCGTAATAGGTGTTCTTTATCATACAACATGTCTTCTTTCTTATATACCGCTAACTCATAATCCTCGGTCATACGAATGGCCTCTTTGGGACAGGCTTGTTCACACATACCGCAAAAGATGCAGCGCCCCAGGTCGATGACAAACACCTCCGGGTACTTGCGATGCTCTTGATCTTCGGCCGGCTCGATGCGAATGGCCTGGGCCGGACATACGGTGGCGCAAAGATTACAGGCTACACATTTGGGCCGCCCCCCGGGGTCTTTCTCCAACCGCTGCACGCCGCGAAATCGGGCGTACGGGGTTCGCTTCTGCTGGGGATACCGCAGCGTAATGGGTTTCTCAAAAAAATGCTTGAGGGTAATGAATAATCCCTGGATGAGTGCTTTGATCATGACCGGCTCCTTAATATCAAGATGACGATCCCGGTTATTAGGATGTTAACCAGGGATAGGGGCAAAAGCACCTTCCAACCGAACTTCATCAATTGGTCGTAACGGAAACGGGGAAAAGAGGCCCGTATCCAGATGAAGAGGAACAGGATGAAGACCATTTTGATGAAGAACCATAAAGGTCCAAGAATCCCGGATAAGAACGGCCCGTACCAACCGCCTAAAAACAGGGTGGTAACCAAACCGCTGACGACTATCATATGGGCATATTCGGAAAGGTAAAAGAATGCGAATTTCAAACTGGAATATTCGGTGTGAAACCCGGCCACTAACTCGCTTTCCGCTTCGGGAAGGTCGAAAGGCGACCGGTTGGCTTCGGCAAAGGCGCTGATCAGGAAAATGATGAAACCCAACGGCTGCAATACGATAAACCAGACTTTCTTCTGCGCATAGACGATGTCCATCATGGACAGGGAGCCGGTTATCATTAATACGCCGATGATGGATAATCCCATGGTTAATTCGTAACTGATCATCTGGGCCGATGACCGCATCGCACCCAACAGGGAATATTTGCTGTTGGACGACCACCCGGCCAATACGATCCCGTAAACGTTCAACGAACCGATGGCAAATACGAAAAGTAAACCGACATCGATATTGGCTACCACCAATTCGATGGTCCTGCCGAAAAGCTTGATGGGCTCGCCGAAAGGAATCACGGCAAATGTAAAGAATGTACATACCACCACGATGATGGGGGCGATAAAGTAAAGGAATTTGTTGGCGCTGTCGACGTAAATGTCTTCCTTGAACAATACCTTGACGCCGTCGGCAATGGGCTGGAGCAATCCGAACCAGCCGGCATTGAGGGGGCCGTGCCGCAATTGCATGTGACCCAGTACTTTCCGTTCCATCCAGGTCACGTAGGCCACCCCGGTCAGGAAAACGACAAACACCGCCAGTGCTTTAACTACAAACAGGGCAAGGGCTATCCAGTCCATATTCATTACCTCTCGATTCGAACCCTGGCCAGGGGATATGTCTCTGCCGATAACCCGGCAATCCCGGCGGGAACGCCGTCAAAATTCACGGGCAAAAATACCACGCCCCTGGGAAGCCGGGGGCTGGCTTTGATTTTCACCCGTAACGTAATATGATTATTGGTTATTTTCACAAAGTCCGCCTCTTTTAATTGCAGACCGGCCATATCTTCGGGATTGATTTCCAGTATCCCTCCCGGGGCCAGGGTCAACAACCCCTGGGCGCGGGTCGATAATGTCCCGCTGTGGAAAAGAACCGGTCCCACCAATAAACTGTAGGGGAATTGTTCTGCTCCTGCTTCAGCGGGCAGGGCCAGGGGGTAAAATCGATGCGTATTTTGGTTGGGATATTTTGGATTTTCGGGGAAACCGGGCCATTGGGAAGCGATTTCAGCAGTGATTTCCGCCGCGCCGGTATAGTTCATGGGAACACCCATGCGGCCGGATATTTCGGCAATGATTTGCCAATCGGGGCGGGAATCGCCCACCGGGGATACGGCGCGTTTGATTTGCTGCACCCGGCCCCAGGCGTCGATAAACGTACCGTCTTTCTCGGCAAAGGTGCAGGCCGGCAGTACGACATGGGCCAGCTCCGTCACGCGGGTGGGGAAGACGTCCTGTACCGCCAGGAAATCGAGTTTCTCCAGGGCTTTAGCGACCCGCTGCCCGCCGGGAAACCCGCTCAGTATATCGGCGCCCATGAGATACAGCGCCTTGATCTGACCTTTCTCAATGGCTTCCAGTATTTGGGGGAAAGTTTTTCCCGTTTGGGCCGGGGCGAATCCCATGGACCACTGCGGGGATACGCCCATGGCCAATGCGCCCACCTGGTTGTTTTTCTCAGGCGCAATAAATATTTCCGCCTCTCGAAGTAAGGCCAGGTTGGTCAGGGCCTGCACGGTATTCGTCACGTCGGCGCGGGATACGATATAATACCCGGCGATGAAATAGGTATTCCCGGCGGCGGCGATCATGGCGGCGGCTTCTTTAAGCTGGGGAAGAGCGACGCCGGTGACCCGGCAGACTTTCTCCAGCGATATGCCGTCCAGGGATTTGATAAATGCCTTATCTTCCAGGCCGGCTTTATTTTTTACACTATTATTTTCAATGGTTAATTTGATCAACCCGGCCAGTAATTCGATTTCAGTGCCGGGTTTATAACGCAGCCGCAAATGGGCAAACCGGTCGAGCTTGTTTCCCATGGGCAGGGCGTTAATTAATTTGGTTTTGCCTTCCCGGGCCGCCTTGATCACTTCCAGGGAGGGCGTGGGCAATTCGGCGGGCAAATCGCAGCCGATAATCATTACCAGGTCGGCGTTATTTATTTGGCTTAACGGGTAAGAGGGATTAACCCGTCCGGTGGCTTCCATTACCGCGGCAATGGCCTGGCTGTAGCCCACGCCGTTGTAGGTGTCCAGGTTAGAACTTCCCAGCGCCTGGTTGAAAAATTTCCGGAACAGGTAATTGTCTTCATTGGAAGTCCTGACTGAACCGATGCCGGCTATGGCATCCGCGCTTTTTTTAACGGCCTGTAATTGTTGGGCGGTATAATCGAGGGCTTCATCCCAGGATACGGGTTCCAGTTTGCCTTGCTTGCGGATCAGGGGGGCGGAGAGTCGATCGGGACTATTGACGAATTCGAACCCGAAAACGGGCCTCCCGCAGACGCTGCCTACTTCGGTTACTTTGTCCACGGCCGGTCGGATGCGGAATACTTTGTTCTCGTATACATCCACGGTAATGCGGCAGCCGGCGGCGCAATAGGGGCAAACGGATTCGACTTTTTGCAATTGCCAGGCGCGTCGGCGGTACTTGAACCGCTTGTTGATCAGCGCGCCCACGGGGCAAACCAGGATGCATTGGCCGCAGAAATCGCAATCCAGGGGACCGCCGTCTACGGTGTCGATGCGCATTTGGTAGCCTTTATCCCGGTGGATATAGGCGCCGACGCCCTGCCGTTCATAGCATACGCCGACGCAGCGCCCACAGCGCACGCATCGGGACTCGTAACGCTCGATCAGTGGCGAATGGTAATCGATGCGGAAATCGCTGTTTTTCAGGGTGTATTCTTTGGCGGTGATGCCCATTTCATAGGTCAGGTCCTGGAGGCGGCATTCGCCGGCTTTATCGCATACGGGACAATCCAGGGGATGATCGGCCAGCATTAATTGCAGCGCCCGCTTGCGCAGTTCTTGCAATTGTTCCGACCGAGTGGTTACTGCCATGCCGTCGATTACCGCCGTGGTACAGGCGGTTACCGGGGTTTCCTGTCCTTCTACTTCCACCAGGCACAACCGGCAGGAACCCAGGGGATTGATGTCTTCCAGGTAACAGAGCGTGGGGATGTAAACGCCCAATTCTTGGGCGGCTTCCAGTAGGGTGGTCCCTTCTTTTACCTGGATTTTTTTGCCATCTATGGTCACAGTTCTCATGGTGCTATTCCTCTGCAACAGCCAACAGGGCAACGCGGTAGCAGCGCAGGCAGCGGTTGGCTTCGCGGACGGCTTCCCCGGGGGTAAACCCTAATTCGACTTCTTCGAAATTATGTATCCGGGTGTCCACCGGCAGCGCGTCCATCTCACTCTTGCTTAAACCCTTGACTGCCCCTACCGTCTCTTCTTTATTGTAAACGGAAAACGCCTGGATAAATTTTTCCATACGACGTTGATATGGAAGTTCCATGGGTTTTCCCTGTAAATATTGTTCGATGCCGAGGGCGGCGTCGTAACCGGCGGCCAGGGCGGCAATTAATGTCAGCGGTCCGCTGACGCAGTCGCCGCCGGAAAACACGCCGGGTTTCGCGCTCATCATGCTGTCCGGGTTGACCTCCACGGTCTCCCATTTGGTTATCACGATGCCTTTGTCATGACGCAGGAAACTTAAATCCTGGTCCTGGCCGATGGCCGGGATAATGACGTCGGTATCCAGGATAAATTCGGAACCCGCCACGGGGATGGGCCGTCTCCTGCCGCTGGCGTCGGGCTCGCCCAATTCCATGCGCAGGCACTCGATGGCCTTAACCTTGCCGTTTTCAGCGATGATGCGTTTGGGCAGGGTCAGGAAATTGAATTTCACGCCTTCTTTTTCGGCGTCCTCGATTTCGACGGCGTCGGCCGGCATTTCTTTGCGGGAACGGCGATAGAGCAGGTTGACATCGGTATAACCGAGGCGCAGCATGGTGCGCACACAGTCGATGGCCACGTTGCCGCCGCCCACGATAACGGCTTTCTTTCCTTTATATACTTCTTTACCCAGGCTGACGTCCCGCAAAAACGTGACGCCGTGGATAAATCCTCGGTAGCCTTCTTTTTCGCCATCCACCATCATTTCTTTGCTTTCGTGGGAACCGGAGGCGACAAATATGGCTTTGCAGCCGTCCTGCCAGAGGTCGTCGAAACTTTTATCCTTGCCGATGCGGGTATTGTATACGATGGAACCGCCGGCTTTTTCAATGATTTCGACTTCCCGGCCCAGGATTTCCCGGGGCAACCGGTAAGAGGGGATGCCGTAACCGGCCATGCCCCCGCCGGTGGGTAAGGCTTCATAAACGGTGGAAGGGATGCCTTTCAGGGCCAGGTAATAGGCGCAAGCCAACCCGGCCGGTCCGGCGCCGACGATAGCCACGGGGGGCGCCGCGGGCGCAGAGGCGTTATCTACTTGTTTTGGAATTCCCGGTGCGGGAACTTCCAACTGATGATTTAGTTCGTAATCGGCGACGAAGCGTTTCAGGAACCTGATCTGGACGGGGTCGTCCACTTGAGCGCGCCGGCATTGGAATTCGCAGGGCCGGACGCAGACGCGGCCGCACACGCCGGGAAGGGCGTTGCGCTCGCGAATCAGGGCCAGGGACTCTTCGAAGCGCCGTTCCTTGATTAATTCGACGTAGGTGGGTACATCCAGGTGGGCCGGGCAGGCGTCCAGGCAGGGCGCACTCATGTAAGCGCGATAATTGCCTTTCTTGACCGTGCGTTTCCCGGCGATTACACCGCTGAAATCTTCCCGGAAATACTTCAAGGCCCGAAGCACCGGGAAAGGCGCCGTCTTACCGATCTCGCATTTGGATGAGGCCATGATTTCCCGGCCCAGGTTTTCCAGTTTCTCCAGGTCGTCTTCTTTTCCTTTACCGGCAATGATGTCCTTCACCAGGTTGGCCATGATGCGGGTGCCAACCCGGCAGGGGACGCAGCGGCCGCAGGAGAATTCCTGGGTTTGTTCCAGGTATTCCCGGGTCATATCCACCACGTCGATGCCCGGTTCTTTCAATAAAAGTCCATTCCAGCCCATAAAGGCCAGGATGTTTTTACCGGCGAAAGAGCCGGGTATATCGACATTTTCTATTTTTTGCCAGTTTTCATGGGGCAGCGGGCGGTTGTCCACCGTTTGTTTGCCCCAACCGCAAAAGACCATTTCTTTTGTTTCCATGTGCATTCTTATTTATCGACGTCGCCCAGGACGATATCGATACTCCCGATGACGGCGACGATATCCGCCATTAACCGTCCTTTAACCAACGCGGGCAGGGCCTGCAAATTGGCAAAAGAGGGCGTTCGTACTTTGATCCGGTAGGGTTTTTCAGAACCGTCGCTGCGGATGTAATATCCCAGCTCGCCCCGTGGGGATTCGAGGGCGAAGTATACTTCGCCGGCCGGGACTTTGAATCCTTCCACCATGATGTGGAATTGGTTGATGAGGGACTCGATATCCCCGACTACCCGTTCTTTTTCCGGGGGCACCACCTGGGATATGGGGGCGTTGATGGGGCCGCCGGGTAGTTTGTCCATGGCCTGCTGCAGGATATATCGGCTCTGGCGGATTTCTTCCAGGCGCACCAGGTAGCGGGCATAGACATCGCCGGCGGTTTCCACCGGGACATCGAAATCGTAGTTCTCGTACCCGCAGTAGGGGTTGCTTTTGCGTAAATCGTGGGCCACGCCGGAACCGCGCAGGGTGGGGCCGCAGAGCCCGATGTTAATGGCATCCTCGGCGGATATCACGCCCACGCCGCGGGTGCGCATCTGCCAGATGCGGTTCTTGGTTAATAGTCCTTCATAATCTTTCATAAGGGTGGGCAGCGTATCGCAAAAACTTTTGACTTTGGGCATGAATTCGGGGGGTACGTCTTTCTCCAGGCCGCCGATGCGGATGTAACTGGTATGCATGCGCGAGCCGCCGGCCATTTCGAACATATCCAACAATTCTTCCCGTTCCCGGAAGGTGTAGAGGAGGGGGGTTATGGCGCCGATGTCGTTGGCCTGGGTGCCCAACCAGATGAGGTGACTCTGGATGCGGGTCAATTCGGCCAGTATCACGCGCAAGACCTGTCCGCGGGGTGGGACCTCCAGGGAAAGCAGTTTCTCTACCGCCAGGCAGTAGGCCAGGTTGTTGGACAGGGGGCTGAGGTAATCGAACCGGTCGGTAAGGGTAATGGCCTGGTGGTATGTCCTGTTCTCCATGAGTTTTTCGATGCCGCGGTGCAGGTACCCGATGACCGGGACGGCGTCGATAACGACTTCGCCGGCCAGTTTGAGTATGATGCGCAGCACGCCGTGGGTGCTGGGGTGCTGCGGCCCCATATTCAGGGTCATGACGCCTTCGCCGGAATCGTTGTCGATGGTTAGCATTTTATCCAGTTCGGTCATTTTACTCACCTCTCACCCGCCAACGGGTAATCTTTACGAAGCGGGTACCCGTTAAAATCATCGGGCATATAGATGCGGGTCATATTGGGATGATGGTTAAAACTAACTCCCAACAGGTCATATACTTCCCGTTCGAACCAATCGGCCGCTTTCCAGACGAAGCTAACGGTATCGACGGCATCGTCCGTCAACACTTTCAGGCGCAGCCACCGGCAGTCCTTTATGGAATAAAGGTGGTAAACCACCGCAAAACGGGGTTTTGCCTCTTTCCCAAGGTCCAGGCCGGTGAGGTCGCTGAGGTAATCGAACCCCTTTTCCTGCTTCAAGTATTCGCATACCCGGGAGAGCGATTCCTTTTTCAAGGTAACCGTGGTTTCCCCAAACTGCGTATCGATGGCCTCGACGGCCCCGGGAAATTTATTTCTCAATTCCTCCATCTTGTTTTGTCCTCAAATTTTCTGTTTCTATTTTTTTCTGTAATTTTACAATGGCGTCCAGCAGGGCTTCGGGGCGGACCGGGCAGCCGGGGACATAGACATCCACCGGGATGATTTTATCTACCCCTTGCAGCACGGAATAGGTATTGAAAATCCCGCCGGAGATGGCGCAAGCGCCCATGGCAATCACCCACTTGGGGTTGGGCATCTGGTCGTAGAGCCGTTTCACCACGGGGGCCATTTTATTGGTTACGGTCCCGGCCACGATCATTAAATCGGCCTGCCGCGGGGAGGACCGGAAGATTTCCATACCGAAGCGGGATATGTCGAACCGCGCCGCCGCGGTGCTGATCATCTCAATGGCGCAGCAGGCCAAACCGAAACCGGTGGGCCAGAGGGAGTTCTTCCTACCCCAATTGACAAGCTTCTCTATGGTGGTGGTAATGACACTATTATCCGGTAATTTTTCTTCTATTCCCATTCTAACGCTCCTTTACCCCAGGCGTACACCAGTCCGACTACCAGTATCACGATAAAGATAACGATCTCGATCAATCCCAGCATGCCCAATTCTTTAAAAACCGTGGCAAAGGAATACAGGAAAACCGATTCGATATCGAACACGATAAACAACATGGCAATGAGGTAGAATTTTACCGAAACACGGATACGGGCAGTGCCCACCGGGTCCACGCCGCATTCATAGGGCATCAGCTTTTCCTTGGAATAGGACTTCCTGCCGACGAAATGGGAGAGTCCCAGCGCAAACAGGGAGAATCCCACCACCACAACCAGGTAAAACAGGATCTCGCCATAGCCTTTCAGCATGGCCGCCTCCTTTTTTCTATTTTAACCGTTATATTTGTTATTTGTTTCATTGTGCACATTGTACGTTTCACCATCCTGTTCTTATTTTAAAAAGAAGATCGAGTTTTTTGCCAGTTCCAGGTAGAACGATGGGAAAAGACCGATCTGGAAGGTCAAGAAGGTGGTGATCACCAGGGCTAATACGAGGCTCCAGCGCATGGGCGCGGGAGCGATGTCTTTTTCGGACGGGCGCATATACATCATCACTGTCACCCGTAAGTAGTAATACGCGGAAATAAGGCTGTTGACGACGCCGACGACGGCCAGCCCGACATACCCTTCTTTGACGGCGGAAGAAAAGAGATAGAATTTACCCATAAACCCGGACAGGGGCGGAATCCCTGCCAGCGACAGCATAAACACGGTCATCATGAATCCCAGTACGGGGTATCGTGAACCGACGCCGGAGTAATCTTTGATCTCCAGGTTGTCTTCGCCTTTTTGGCCCAACGCCATGACTACGGCAAAGGCGCCCAGGTTCATGAAGGTATATACCAGCAGGTAATAGAGCATGGAGGGCACGCCGGAATCTCCGCCGGCTACCATACCGATCATCAAGTACCCGGCATGGGCAATGGAGGAGTAAGCCAGCATACGTTTGATGTTTTCCTGGGAAATGGCGATTAAATTGCCGACGGTCATGGTCAACACGGACAGCACGATCAGCAGGGGTCTCCAGTTATCATTTAGGCCCGGCAGCGCAACCAGGAATACTCTTAAAAATACGGCCAGGGCGGCGGCTTTGACGCCGACGGCCATAAAAGCGGTGACCGGTACGGGGGCGCCTTCATAGACATCGGGCGTCCACATATGAAAGGGTACCAGGGATACTTTGAAGCCGAAACCGATCAGCATCATTCCCATGCCCAGCAGCAGGAGGGGTTCGCCTAAGATATTTTTCGAAGCGACGGCGTTGGCAATGGCGGCCAGGTTGGTGCTGCCGGTAACCCCGAAGATCAAGGAGATACCGAAGAGCAGGAAGGCCGTGGCAAAGGCGCCCAGTAATATGTATTTTAAGGCGGCTTCGCCGGAGCGGCGGTCGTCCCGCAGGCAACCTGAGAGCACGTATACGGCTAACGACAGCGTCTCGATGCCCATAAACACCATGACCAGGTCGGCGGCCTTAACCATAAACATCATGCCCAGGACGGCAAACAATAGCAGCGAATAGTATTCGCCCAACATCTGGGTGTTTTCCCGGAAATAGTGCATGGACATGAAGATGACAACAAAGGTGGCGGCCAGGAACAAGAGCTGGAAAAAAAGCCCGTACTCATCATTGACAATCATCCCTGTAAAAGAATAGCCCCTATCGGTCAGGGATTGAAGGGCAACAATCGATGTGGCGGCTGTTCCCAGTAGGGCGAGATAGCCCAGGATTTCCTTCTTTTTTACCCAGACATCCACCAGCAGGATGACCAACGCGGCAATGGTCAGGACTATCTCCGGCAGGATGGTGTTCACTGTCATGTTAATTCTCCCCGTGTGTACCCGGCGTTCCCGGCTCATGGGCCTGGGCCGACTCCACTTTCTTGATTTCCAGGGCCGGTTTATTGTAGTAATCAGGGTTGACAATGCGTATGATTTTTTCCACGGGTTTATCCAGGACGTTCAAGAAGGGTTTGGGGGCAATGCCGATCCAGAAGGCCATAATAATCAGGGGCGTGAAGACGGCAAACTCGCGCAGGTTTAAATCGGAAAGGGCCTGGTTGGCGGGGTTTTCCAATTTGCCGAACATGACCCGCTGGTAGAGCCAGAGCATATAAGCCGCGCCCAGGATGATGCCGGTGGCGGCGATCATGGCCCAGTAGAAATTCACCGGGAAGGTTCCCATTAAAATCATGAATTCGCCGATGAACCCATTCAGGCCCGGCAGGCCGATGGAGGACATGGTAATGATTAAAAACACGGCGGCATAAACCGGCATGCGGGAAGAGAGTCCGCCGAAATCGGCGATCAAACGGGTATGACGCCGTTCATATACGACACCCACGATCAAGAAGAGTGCGCCGGTGGAGATGCCGTGGTTGATCATCTGGATCACCGCGCCTTTCAACGCCATGGGGGTAAACACGAAAATTCCCAGCATGACAAAGCCCATATGGGATACGGATGAATAGGCGATGAGTTTTTTCATGTCTTTCTGCATCAGCGAGACCAGGGCGCCGTAAACAATGGAGACCAGGGCCAGGACAATCACGATGGGCATGTATTTCTTACAGGCTTCGGGGAAGAGCGGCAGGGAGAAACGGATAAAACCGTAGGTGCCCATTTTCAGCAGTATGCCGGCCAGCAGTACGGAACCGGCGGTGGGGGCTTCGACATGGGCGTCGGGCAACCACGTATGGAAGGGGAACATGGGCACCTTGATGGCAAACCCCAGGAAAAAGGCCAGGAATACCCAGGATTGCACGGCCATGGGTAAGAATTTACCGGTTTCCATGATGGCCATGACGTCGAAGGTGTGGTAATTGAAATATATCACCAGGATGGCCACCAGCATCATGACCGAGCCGAACAGGGTATACAGGAAGAACTTGATGGCCGCATAGAGTTTGCGTTCGCCGCCCCAGATACCGATCAGGAAATACATCGGCACCAGCATCAATTCCCAGAACACGTAAAAGAGGATGAAGTCCAGGGAGACGAATACGCCCACCATGCCGACTTCCAGGAGCAGCAGGAATATGTAGTATTCCTTGAGCCTGTCTTTAACGGCCGACCAGGAACTGAGGGTGGCCAGGAAGGTCAGCAGTGTGGTGAGCAGGATCAGCAGCAGGGAAATGCCGTCGATCCCCAGCAGGTACTGGATATTCAAGGATTTGATCCAGCTTGCTTTCTCCATGAACTGCATGCCTTCGGCCGCTGAATTGAAATTGTTCAGCAGCAGCAAGGAGAATAGGAATTCCAGGGCAGTAATGATATTGGCCGCCCACTTAATCCATTTTTGTTGGGTAGACGGCAGCAGCAGCATCAAAAAAATGCCCACCAAAGGGAAAAATATCAAAAACGTTAATATCGGGATGCCTGCAATGTTCATGTGCACTCCTAAAAGATCAAAATCAAAGCGATGACAAGAAATAGGCCGACGACAATGCCCAGGGCGTAGTTAGAGAGGTACCCGGTCTGGACCCGGCGCAGTCCTTTGGACAGGCCGCCGCCGATGGCCGCGGTCCCGTTAACCGCGCCGTCCACGATATTGGTATCCACCCAGATGGACAGGCTGGATATCTTGCGGGTTAAGTATGAAGCCCCATTGACGATGCCGTCGATAACTCCCAGGTCGAAGCGGCCCAGGAATTCGCACAATATTGTCACGCCTTTCACGATGACGCCATTATAAAAGTCATCGAGAAAATATTTATTAACCAACAGGCGATAATATAAGCGGCATTTTTCTGAAATCTTTGCCGCGGGTTCGCCGTCTTTTTTTACGTAAATCCAATAGGCAAGGTAAATGCCCAACAATCCGACGCCCACCGACAGGATCATCAAACCCCACTCCGTCGCATGGGACAGGTGCAGTTCATGATGTCCTACGACGGGTCCCAGGAATTTGCCGATCCGGTTGCTGCCGCCGAGGATTGCCGGCACGCCCACGAACCCGCCGATAATGGAGAGTACGGCCAGGATTTTCAAGGGCGTCAGCATGGAGGCCGGGGATTCGTGGATATGGCGGCTTACTTCTTCACTCATGCGTTCCTTGCCGAAAAAGGTCAGGAAGATGAGGCGGAACATGTAAAAGGCGGTCATGGCCGTGCCGATAACGCCCAAAATCCAGGGGATGTATTGTCCTGAGGCAAAGGCCGACGCCAGGATTTCATCTTTGGAGAAGAAGCCGGAAAATCCCGGCACACCGGCAATGGCAATGGTCCCCACCAGGAACACTTTGTAGGTCCCGGGGATGCGGCGTCTGAGTCCGCCCATGTTGCGCATATCTTGTTCTCCACCCAGTGCGTGGATAACGCTCCCGGCGGAAAGGAACAAGAGGCTTTTGAAAAATGCGTGGGTCATGAGATGGAAGACGCCGGCGGCATATGCTCCCACGCCCAGGCCGAGGAACATGTAGCCGAGCTGGGAAATGGTGGAATACGCCAGCACCCGTTTGATATCGGTTTGCACCAGGGCAATGCTGGCGGAGTAGACGGCGGTCAGGCCGCCGATTATGGCCACCACGGTCAGGGCCGTACCGGAAAAGGTAAACAGCACATTCAACCGGGCCACCATATACACGCCGGCGGTAACCATGGTAGCGGCGTGGATCAGGGCGGATACGGGAGTGGGGCCTTCCATGGCGTCGGGCAACCATGTATATAATGGTATCTGGGCGGATTTCCCCGTGGCGCCGACAAACAGCAGCAAGGCGATCAGTGTAGCGGTTTCTTTGGTCAAAAGTCCCTGGCCCACGGCGCTGCTTATTTGCCCGAAGTCCACGGTGCCCAGCCAGAATATCAGCAAGCCGATGCCCAGGATAAAGCCGAAATCGCCGATGCGGTTGGTGATAAATGCTTTTTTACCGGCGTTGGCGGCGGAATCCTTGTTGAACCAGAAGCCGATCAGCAGGTAGGAGCATAAGCCCACGCCTTCCCAACCGATAAACATCACGGCCAGGTTGGCGCCCAGCACCAGGATGAGCATGGCAAAGGTGAAGAGGTTCAGGTAGGCAAAAAAGCGGGCGTAGCTGTGGTCGTGGTGCATGTAACCGATGGAGTAGATGTGGATCAGCAGGCCCACGCCGGTGACCACCAGGGTCATTAATGCGGTGAGGGCATCGAAACGAAAGGCGAGGTCGATTTGGAACGATGCGCCGTGGATATTATCGGCCAGGTTAACCCAGTTACCCGGCACCCAGGTGAACAATGTTTTGACCCAATATGGCTCTTTGGAACCCAGGAGCGAGAAAAAGCTCGCCGCCGAAAAAAGAAAACTGAGCCCGATGGCGCCCACCGCAATGGAATGTATGACTTTCCTGGAAAAGTATTTTATGCCCAGGAGGCCATTCAACAAGACACCGATCAGTGGAAACAGCGGAATTAAATAAAAGTAGTTCATTTCACTTTTTTGGCAAAGTCGCAAGGAGAAAGGGCATAAAGCCTCGCTCCAGACGATACTTTTGCATTCAACCTCCTGGTTTTGAGTCTGAAATCACCGGGAATCAAATTGAGAAAGAATGATATACTAAGACATTTAATTTGTCAACCTCTATTCTAAAAAAAATTTTTAGCCAGTAAGAAAAATTGAGCCGAGCGCAGGTTTGATTTTGCGGTTGAATTTTTATTAAAAAAGTATTATCATACAGGAATGAGGATGACAATGCATAATGAGTTTACAGCTATAATCGAGAAAGATGAAGATTGGTATATTGCTTATTCCCCGGAAATCCCAGGGGCCAATGGGCAGGGAAGGACTCTCGCTGAAGCCAGGCAAAGTCTAGCAGAGGCAATTTCTCTTATCCTCGAGGATCGAAGGAAAGATGTGTTGCGGGGAGTGCCTAGACGATCAATCCGGGAAGTTATAAGCATCGGATGAAACGAAAAACTCTTTTAAAACATCTCCGTAGATATGGGTGTTATTTAAAACGTGAAGGGAGTTCTCACTCTCTTTGGTGCGATCCTGGAACGGGGCATATTGAAGCAATTCCACGGCATACCGAGATACCGGATAAATTGGTAAAAAAAATCTGCTTCAATTTATCGGTTCCGGATATAAAAAAATAAAGTAGAGAAAAGACAGCAATAATAAAAACTGTTTTATCCTTGACCAGGTAGATAATCCGATAAGGATTAAAAAATGGGGCGGCGCCCCAACCCTCCTTGCACCTCCATTTAAGGTCCCAACTTTTCCGCTTTTCCTGTGGCGACGGGGAAGTTTTCGCTTCTCTGTCAAGGAATCAGGCGCATAAAATCCTTAAAAGTCACAAACGAATCCTTATCATTCAACAAAATCTCCTTGATTATAATCGCGCTCTTCTCCTCAATCACATCTCTCTCCTTATCTTTCACATTTCATTCCAGGCCATTACACAACGGCTCCTTAAATGTCAACACTTTCTCCCTAACATTCACTCCCGTATCCATGATATTCACTGTCGCCTCCTCATCGTTCACTAAGTTCTCCATGATTGTCACTGCACTCTCCTTGTCATTCACATAATTCTTCTTGTTTGTCACATTTTTATCCCTGCTTGTCATCGCACTATTCTCCTCTGTCACTGCGCTCTTCTCCTCCGTCATTGCGCAATTCTAGTTATTCATTGCGGAATTATAGATATTCACTGCGGGGTTCCTGCCATTCACAAAACTTTCCTTACCATTCACTCCGCTCGCCTTAGCAGTCACTCCGCTCTCCTTAACAGTCACCGCGCTGGCCTTAACAACCCTTCACAGGATTTCATATGGGGGGTTGATGAAGCAAACCCTGATCCGGGTAAAATGTTATCCATAAAGGTTTTCCGATGAGTTCCCCGTAAGAAGAATTTAACACGTTATATGGTTGGGACGCAGGGTGCATCTATTTCATGGACGCCGATGGCAAACACCCTGTCTTGTATCACGCCGCTTTTTTTGATATACTACCATAAGCGGCAGGTGTAACTATGAAAAAACAATTTAATATCACCGGTGTGTGCATACCGGAAAAACATTATATGGTGGATATCTCCGGTAAGACGGCGAAAATTTTCGACATGATCGAACAGGGCGATTATTTCGTGATTAACCGCCCCCGCCAGTACGGCAAAACCACCACCATCGATATGCTGGACAGACTACTGAAAACTTCGGCCGAGTATTTTCCCATCGAAATAAGTTTCGAAGGCATCGGCGAAGAAGGTTTCAAGAGTGCGGACGTATTTATCGAAGAATTTTTCATCCTGCTCAAGCAGGTCTTCGCAACCTCCGGTAATGAAGCCCTGGTGAAGTTTTTGGAATCCGGGCCTGTCCCGAATCGATTCAGCAAACTGGATTTTTGGATCGGTGAATTGGTCCGGAAAACCGGGAAAAAAATCGTGCTCATGATCGATGAAGTGGATAAAAGCAGTAACAACCAGTTATTCCTTGATTTCCTGGGTATGCTGAGAAATAAATATCTGAAACGGGACAAACCCGGGGAGTTTACATTTCACAGTGTAATATTGGTGGGCGTACATGATATCAAAAGCCTTAAAACCAAAATCAGGCGGGAATCCGAACCTAAATTCAACAGCCCCTGGAATATTGCCGTGGATTTCGAAGTGGACCTTTCCTTTTCCGCCTTGGAGATCCGGTCCATGCTGGAAGATTACGCCGGGGAACAACAGGTAACCATCGATATTCCTTTTTTCGCTGAGAAATTGTTTTATTATAACCTCCGGGTATCCTTTCCTGGTAAGCCTGTTGTGTAAAATTCTCCATGAAAAAATTCTGCCCGCCAAAGAAAAAAAAGAATGGCGGGAGGAAGACCTGGAACAAGCGGTTCAAATTACTCTTAAAAAAGACAATACCAATTTCGAAAGCCTCATCAAGAACCTGGAAAATAATCCCGACCTATATGAGTTTGTATTTAATCTTATCATGAATGGGGCGGAGTTTTTGTTTAACCTTGATAACCCGATAATTCTTTCCGGGAAAATTTACGGCATTCTAAAAGAGGAGAAAGGAAAGGTTAAAATCGATAACCGCCTGTATGCGCAGCGTATTTATAACTATATGGCATCCAAACTGGAAACCTCCGGGCATGTCACGTTCGATCATAAGAAATATATTATCGAGCTTAAAATATGGCGCGGCGAAGCCTATCACCGGGAAGGCATCCGCCAATTGTGCCGGTACCTGGACTTGCAAAATCTAACCCCGGGTTACCTGTTGATTTACGACCTGAGAAAGGAGAGTGGGCAGACCGGGAAATCCGAGTCAATCGAAACGGAAGGGAAAAAAATCTTTGCCGCCTGGGTGTAGAAGAAAATTAGGGCGCCAACTTCGCGGCTGTCCCCTTTTCCGTCTCTTCCGATATTATTCCATATAAACGGTTAATCCCGGCAGCGCCCGGCTTAACGCTTCTTTTTCATCATCATAGATTTGCTCTCTACTCAAATGTAAATACTTCAATCCTTTTAACTCAAAAAGTGGGGAATAATCATCGCCTGGGATACTTCCCAAATATACCCGCTCCAGGTTTTTCAAATGCGCCAAAGGGGAAATATCCATAATCCAGTTTTTGCTTAATCCCAATTCATTTAAATTTACCAGCCCTTTAAGTGGAGAAATATCGACGATACGATTGTTTCCCAGGGCCAGGTGCTTTAAATTTTTCAAACCGGAAAGGGGGGCGATATCGGTAATTTGATTATGATATAACTGTAACACGGTTAAACCCGGCAGCAGCGCCAGGGGTGAAATATCGGTAACCCGATTATTTATTAAGTGCAGCGCGGTTAAACGCTGCAATCGCGATAGGGGTGAAATATCGGTAAGGCAATGATATTTTATCTCTAAATACGTCAAATTTTGCAACTGGCCGAGGGGCGAAATATCAAGCGGCTGCTCTCCACTTAAAACCAGGTGGGTTAAACTTTTCAACTGCGAAAGGGCCGATATCAAGGTAAGTCGATTATAGTCCAATTCGAGGTGAGTTAAGAATTTTAATGGGCCGATGGGGGAAAGATCGGTAAAAGGATTGTCGCTTAAATTCAAATGAGTAAGCTGCTGCATTTCTTTAAGCGGTGAGATATCCTTAATTTGATTGGAATTTAAACTCAACCGGCTTACCTCTTTATGTTTCTTAATGAACCGGAGATCATCTATGTTGGAAGCTGATAAATCCAGGGAAGAACTGTTTATATTTTTCATGCAGGTATTATACCTTATTTGGTGATTTGGGGACAGACAAATTTTTTCCTATTTTTTTCCTCAACGCAGAAAAAGAAAGAGAAAATGACGCACCCCCGGAATAGGAAATGCCCCTTGACATTTGAACCGGTATCTATTATACTGGCAGCGAATCGCTTGAATTCCAAGGGGTTCAAACCTCGGATAATACAATGGGAAAAAATGTCGGATAAGAAAGACATCCAGGATATTCTTCCACTCACCCCTATGCAAGAAGGGATGCTATTTCACTATTTGAAAGAACCGGCAAGCGACCTCTACTTTGAACAATTATCCCTGGCAGTGTCGGGGAATATGGCAGCGGAACTTTGTAAAAAAGCCTGGAACGCCGTCATCGACGCCAACGAAATGCTGCGCACGGCGTTCCGCTGGGAAAAACTGGAAAACCCGGTTCAAATTATTTTAAAAGTATTTCGCCTTCAACCGCTTTATTTTGACCTGACCGGCGGAGACGCCGACAATACGAATAAACGACTGGATGCGCTAAAGTCCAACGATAGGCAAATGAAATTCGACCTGCGCGAAGTCCCTTTCAGGGTCGCGCTGTGTAAAACCGGGGAAGATCATTATGAAATGATCATCAGCAATCACCATATTTTATTCGACGGCTGGAGCACCGGCATTATCCTGGAAGAATTTTTCAACGCTTATAATGCCTTCGCCATGGGCAAGGAATGGGTAAAACCGGTTAAAACGGGATTTAAAGAATTTGTTAAACGGTATCACGCCCCGGCGTCAGATACGGATATCGGCGAGCAGGAAAATTTCTGGGGAAACTACCTGGCAGGAATCGAGACCCCTACGGAGCTGTCGCTAAAAAAGGGCGGCAAAAGAAAAGGAAGTATAAGGGGTACAGGAAACGTGCGCCTCACTTTTGACAATGTCGAAAGAAGGGACCTGGACAGCTTTATTAAGAATTATAAAATAACCCTGGCGTCCTTGTTTTACTGCGCCTGGGGCATCTTGCTGCAAAAATATAATAACGGGGATGATGTTATTTTCGGGACCACCACAGCGGGCCGCCCCGGTTCAATCCCGGGAATCGAAAAAATGGTGGGGCTTTTTATCAACACGATTCCTTTGCGAATTCAAATGGATTCCAACGATCCCATCCCGGCCCTACTATCCCGCATCGATGACGCCTTACAAGTACGGGTAAAATATGAACATACGCCCCTGGCGGACATAAAAAAATACAGCGACCTAACCGGCAGTGAGGAACTTTTCGATTCTATCGTCGTTATCGAGAACTACCCCCTGGACAACGGGTTAATACTGAAAAACGGCATATTAAAGGTGGATTCTTACTCGCTCCGGGAAACAACCCACTATGATTTGACTATCCTGGTGAAAATATTTACTGCCGTGGAAGTAAATTTCAGTTATAACCGGGATTCGCTGGACGATGAAACCGCGGCCCGGTTGCCCGTCCATTTCAAGTCCCTGGTGTGGGATATGATGAAACACCCGGGCAAAAAAATATGCGCAATCGATATCTTAACGGAAGCAGAGAAAAAACAACTGTTATATGATTTTAATAATACGGCGGCGGATTACCCGCGGGAAAAGACCATACACCGATTGTTTGTTGAACAGGCCGCCAGGACGCCGGACAATATTGCCCTTGTAGGGGCTGAAGTAGAAGAGAAGAAGAGAAGAAGAGAAGAAGAGAAGAAAGAAGAGGAGCCCTTCGGGCAAATAAACGCCTACGGCGGAGTACATCTTTCCTACCGTCAATTAGATGAACAATCCGCACGTTTGGCCGGGTTGTTAATGGAAAAAGGCGTCCTGGCGGACACTATCGTTGCTATCATGATGGAGCGGTGCATCGAAATGGTCATAGGAATCATGGGTATATTAAAAGCCGGCGGGGCTTATTTGCCCATCGATCCCGATCTCCCTGGAGAACGCATCGATTATATGCTAAAAGACAGCGGGACGAAATTGTTGGCTGTTGCCAACGATTTAGAAGGTGAGAAGGTAAGACGGTGGGAAGGTAAGAAAGTGCTTTTAGAATCCATTATTTATGATTCAAATCATCTAAAAGGGCGCCCGCGCCGCGGGCTTCATCATTCATCATTCATCATTCATCATTCAAATCTCTCTTATTTAATCTACACTTCCGGGTCCACCGGCCGGCCCAAAGGTGTGGCGGTGGAACATTCAGCCGCGGTAAACATAGCGCTGGCCATGCACCGGGAATACCCCCTGGAGGCGACGGATACTTACCTGCTAAAAACAGCGTTCATGTTTGATGTGTCTGTCACCGAGTTATTCGGCTGGTTCATGGAGGGCGGTAAATTAGCCGTATTGGAAAAGGGCGGTGAAAAAGACCCGGCAGCTATTTTGAATTGGGTGGAGCGGCAATTTGTCACCCATATTAATTTTGTTCCTGCCATGTTCAAGGTTTTTGTGGATGAATTGGAAGCAAATCCCCGGGATATAAGGAAATTATCCGGTCTTAAATATATTTTTTTAGCCGGGGAGACTCTTTCACCGGGAGTGGTTAATAAATTCAAGCAGTTAAATACCGTTATTGCCCTGGAAAATCTCTATGGGCCCACTGAAGCCGCGGTTTATTCCTCCCGGTATTCATTGGCCGGCGAGGCGTTCCATGGAAATATCCCGATCGGGAAACCCATGCAGAATGTTATGCTTTTTATCCTGGACAGCGCTGGGAATATGAAACCGATCGGAGCGCCAGGTGAATTATACATCGGCGGGGCCGGCCCGGCCCGCGGGTATTTGAATAATCCCGAATTAACCGCGGAAAAATTTAAGTTCAATAGGTCCTATAGGACCTATAAGACCTATATTTTCTACAGGACCGGCGACCTAGCCCGGTGGCTGCAAGACGGCAATATCGAGTTCCTGGGCCGCATGGACCGGCAAGTGAAAATCAGGGGATTTCGCATCGAACTGGAAGAAATCGAAATACAACTGCTGGCCCATAAAGATATAAAAGAAGCCGCGGTCATCCCCATGGTCGATAGAACCGGCGATCATTGCCTATGCGCCTACTGGACGCCGCAAAAAGATGTGGAAATTCTCTCATTAAGGGAATACCTGGCGGAACGATTGCCGGATTATATGATACCGTCTTTTTTTGTGAAACTGGAGCGCCTACCGTTAACCCCCAGCGGTAAAATCGACCGCAAGGCGCTGCCGATCCCGGAAGGAACATCCCGGCAGAAATATGTTGCCCCCAGGGACCCGGTGGAAAAAAAACTAACGGAAATATGGGCCGGCGTTCTATTCGGTAAAGACGATGCACATACTGGACGTAACGCTATCGGTATGGAAGACAATTTTTTCCACCTGGGTGGCCATTCCATTAAAGCCATGCTCCTGGCGGCCAGGATTCAAAAGGAATTTGCCGTTACTTTTCCCCTGGGCCAGGTGCTTAAGACGCCCCGGGTCAGGGCATTGGCGGATTTTATTAAGAACGCGACGCGCAATATTTATAAAGATATCCCAGCGCTGGAGAAAAAAGAATATTACCCGCTTTCCTCGGCCCAAAAACGCCTGTTCTTCCTGGACCGATTCGAGCATATCGGCGCCAGCTATAATATGCCTTTTGTTTTAAAAATAACCGGGAAACCGGATAAAGAGAGGTTTGAGAGTGCTTTCCGGCAGTTGATCCGGCGTCACGAAACACTGCGGACCTCTTTTGAATTTTTGGCCCACCAACCGGTTCAGCGGGTTCATGATCCCGACGCCGTGGATTTTGAAATCCGGGAGATCGAAACGTTTGAACGAGATAAAGGCAGCAGCGCCGGGATTATCTATCGATTCGTACGGCGTTTCGACCTGGCGCAGCCGCCGCTGCTGCGGGTGGGACTGGTCCGGTTAGCCGCCGCCGAGTACATGCTTTTATTCGATATGCATCATATTATCTCCGACGGTACATCCACGGGTATATTGATCGACGAATTCACCCGGTTATATGCCGGCGAGGAATTATTGCCCCTGGAAATCCAATACAGGGATTTTGCCGCCTGGCAGAATAGCCGCGCCCAAACCGATGAAACCCGGAAACTGGAAGAATTCTGGCTTAATCTTTTTCCCGGGGATATCCCGCGTTTGGATTTACCCGCGGATTACCCGCGACCGGGGACTTTCACATTTGAAGGCGACCGCCTGGGATTCGGATTGGGCGGCAGCAATATCGCAAGGCTCAGGGAGATTTGCGCCCGGAACGAAACAACCCTCTTCATGAGTATAATGGCCGTGTTTAATATATTGTTGTATAAATACACCGGCGAGGAGGATATCATTGTGGGGACTGTTACGGCCGGCCGTCCGCACCAGGCGCTGCAGGGCAGCATCGGGATGTTTGTCAATACGCTGGCCATACGGAATTCCCCCTCCGGGAGAAAAACCTTCCTGGAATTTTTACAGGAAGTTAAAGCAATGGGTATCCAGGCTTTTGAAAACCAGGACTTGCAGTTTGAGACCCTCGTGGATAAACTGGACGTAGAGAGGGATGCGTCCCGGAACCCGGTTTTCGACGTATGTTTCGCGATGCAGAATTTCGAGCGTAAGGAAATAAAACTGCCGGGTTTAACGCTCTCGCCTTATGATTACGCGGCTAAAATTTCCCAATTCGATTTAACCCTGGAAGCATGGGAACTGGGGGACGATATTGTTTGCTATTTGGAATATTATACACGGTTATTCGAACGTGAAACCATCGAACGTTTTTCCCGGCATTTTTTGAGTATAATGGAACAAATATGCCGGGCGCCCGATGTTTTAATTTCCGCTGTCGATATCATTTCCGAAGAAGAAAAGCGACTGTTGGTTTCGGAGTTCAATAACACCACCGCTTTTTACCCGGCGGATAAAACGATTCCAGTGCTATTTGAAGAGCAGGTTAAGGCCGACCCGGACGCCGCCGCGGTGGCGTTCGAGGACCGGTATCTCACTTATAGGGAACTGGATCGCAGGGCCGGCGAACTGGCCGCTTACCTGGTGGATGAAATAGGCATCCGACCGGGAGACCGGGTGGGTATTATGATGGATATATGCGCCGATGGTGTAATTGCCGTCATGGGGGTGTTGAAAGCCGGGGGTGCATATGTACCGGCGGCCCCTTTTCTCCCGGAGGAGCGGATCAAAGGGATTATCAAGGATGCGGGTATCGGGGTTGTTATTTCCCGGCAAAGGTATGTGCGAAAGCTGGACCGTCTTCTTTGGGAATGTGCGGACCTGTATATGTATTTATGCCTGGACGCCCCCGATATTTATGCCGGGGACGATGTGGAAGAGAGCGAGATACTTAATTTGAAAAATCTCTGGAATTATATCGGCGAGACAGCGGTAGATGAGATTACCGGCGGCGGGTGGGCGAGTAGTTATACGGGCGAACCTTTCTCTAAGAAAGAGATGGAGGAATACGGCGATAATGTCCTGCAAAAACTCGCGCCTTTGCTTAATAAAGAAATGAAAGTATTGGAGATCGGCTGCGCGTCCGGTATTACCATGTTCCGGGTGGCGCCGCGGGTGGGGTTTTATTATGGTACGGATATTTCCGCTGTCATCATCGAGAAGAACAAGCGGCGGGTGGAAGAAGAAAAGCATCAAAATATCCGGCTGGCTGTGTTAGCGGCCCATGAAATCGATCAAATCGGCGAGAAGGATTTTGACCTGGTAATTATAAACAGTGTTATCCAGGATTTTTACGGTCTCAATTATCTTCGTGGGGTGATTTTAAAGGCCCTGGAGTTGATGAGAGAAGATAGTTATTTTTTCTTCGGGGATATTATGGATCTGGATTCGAGAGATGAGTTGATCCGGGAGATGGTGGAGTTTAAGCGGGCGTATGGGGAGCGGGGGTATAGGACAAAGACGGATTTTTCAGGCGATCTTTTTATTTCCCGTGATTTTTTCCGGGGTTTAAGAATGAATATCCCGGCGCTCCAGGAGCCGGAGTTTAGTAATAAGATTCACACTGTTGAAAACGAATTAACCAAATTCCGCTACGATGTCCTGGTTAAAGCAGATAAAACTGTGCCTCCGGCAGGTCAGAACCCTTTTGAAAAAGGCCCTCACGGAGGGCGAGGTTCCAACACCTCTCAAACTTTTGTTAATGAAAAGCTTTGGGAAGTCCGGAAACCGTCCATCCGCGATGGTTTCTCGAAAAGGTTTCTGGTGGTCGAAGACAAAAGTTTGGCCTACATCATGTACACTTCCGGTTCAACCGGCAGGCCCAAAGGGGTTATGGTGGAGCAACGGGCCGTGGTGAATCTTGTTCGCTGGTTTGCCCGTACCTTTGGAATTCGACCGGGGATTCATCTCTTGCAGTTGACGGATTATTCTTTTGATCCCAGCGTGGAAGATATTTTTGCCACGCTTCTTTACGGGGCGACGCTTTATGTGGGCCCCGGGGATTTAAATGTCGATAGGGACGTGTTTAAAGCGTATGTCGATAGGCGCCAGGTGCACATCGTCGATTTTGTTCCTTCGGCGTTGGGCTTATTGCTGGGGGATGAAGAGAAGTTGAAGAGTTTACAGGTCGTCATTTCCGGGGGTGAGCGGTTGGAAGATTCGTTGAAAGACCGGCTTATTGCCCTGGGGTACCGGTTATACAATAATTATGGCCCCACCGAGATCACGGTGGATGCGTTATTTTCCCAATGTTCCGGGGGCAGGGTCTATTTAGGAAGGCCCATTGCCAATACCCGGTGTTATGTGCACGATAAAGACGACAGGCTTTCGGCGATGGGGGTAAAGGGGGAGTTGTGTATTGCCGGTACAGGGGTGTCGCGCGGGTATCTCAATGACCCGGAACTTTCAAGAGAGAAATTCAGGGAAGACCTGGCAGCGGGGGAGCGGGTATACCGGACCGGCGACGTCGTGCGTTGGCGTCCGGGCGGAGAGATCGAATTCCTCGGCAGGAGAGACAACCAGGTCAAAATAAGAGGTTACCGCATCGAACCCGGGGAGATAGAAAAGCGGATCAGGGAAGCTGAGGATATCGAAGAAGCAGTAGTCGTTAGTAGGGAGAAAGCACCGGGCGATAAGTACTTATGCGCTTATTTTGTTGCCGGGAAAGAAATCGACGTCACTGATTTGAAGAATAGCCTGGCGAAAATTATACCCGATTATATGATGCCCCTGCATTTTATGCAGTTGAAAAAAATGCCCCGGAAAGTCGCCGGGAAAATCGATGAAAAAGCCTTACCCGTCCCCGGGGCCGGGGCTGAAGGCTATGCCGCGCCGCGAGATGAGTTGGAAGAGAAACTCGTAACGATTTGGGCGGACATATTAGGCATGGAACCGGGGCGGATCGGTATAGACGATAACTTTTTCCAGTTGGGGGGTCACTCGTTAAAAGCAGCGGTTTTAACGGCGAAAATCCACCGGGAGTTACACATAAAAGTACCTCTGGCGGAAATTTTCCGGCTGCCTGCCATACGGGATTTGGCCGGGTATATCAAGCAGGCGGCAAAGGATATTTATACGGCCATTGGAGCGGTGGAAAAGAAAGAATTTTATCCATTATCGTCGGCGCAAAAAAGGATGTATATCTTGCAGCAAATGGAGGACCAGGGGACCGGTTATAATATCCCGGCGGTATTGTTATTGAAAGGCCGGGTGGATAAGCAAAAGCTCGAGGATACATTCAGGCGTTTGATACGGCGGCATGAAAGTTTACGGACCTCGTTTGAAATGGCGGCAGGGGAACCGGTGCAGAGGATTCATGACGAAGTGGAATTTAAGATCGAAACTAAAAATTCGTCCACAGATTACACTGATTACACAGATGAAAAAGATAATATACAACATTTCATTCGCCCTTTTGATCTTTCACGTGCGCCTTTACTGCGGGTTGAATTGAGAGAGCTGGAAGAGGCAAAGCATCTATTGATGATCGATATGCACCATATTATCGCGGACGGTATTTCGATAGAAGTTTTTATAAAAGAGTTTTCAACCCTGTACCGCGGCGGGGAACCGGCTGCCCTGCGCATCCAGTATAAAGATTTCTCCGAATGGCAAAATCGCCTGGCGGCAAAAGGCGAGTTCCGGCGCCAGGAAGAGTATTGGCGTAACGAATTTGCCGGGGAAGCGCCGAAATTGGACCTGCCCACTGATTTTCCCAGGCCCGCAACGTGGAGTTTCGAGGGTAATATCCTGGGTTTTGAACTGGAGAAAGAAGAAACCGCCCGGTTAAATACCCTGGCCGGCGCCGCCAATGCCACTCTCTTTATGACTTTGTTGGCGGTATATAATGTACTGCTGTCTAAGATATGCGGCCAGGAAGAGATTGTCGTGGGATCGCCGGTGGCAGGCAGGGGGCATGCGGACCTGGAAAACGTCATGGGCATGTTCGTCAACACCCTCGCCTTGCGCGCGCACCCCGTCGGGGAACAATCCTTTTTATCCTTTCTAAAAGAAACCCGGCATAAAACCTTACAGGCCCTTGAAAACCGGGATTATCCTTTCGAGGAACTGGTGCAACGAGTTTCGGTGGATAGAAATATCGGCCGGAATCCGCTGGTAGATGTCATGTTTGCGCTGCAAAACTTTTTCGAAGTCACGTATGACGATTTGAACCCTGAAATAGAAGGATTAACGATCAAACCCTACGGTTATGAGAATAAAACGGCGAAATTCGACCTGCTGCTGTCGGCAGTGGAACCAGAAGGTAAATTGGTCTTTTCTTTCGAATACAGTACGCAGTTGTTTAAAGAGGAAACCATTGCACGGTTTGCAGATTTTTTTAAGGCCGTAATATCGCAGGTAACACGGGAGCCCCGGGTCAATATTTCAGACATTGAAATCCTTTCCGAAGAAGAAAGGGCAATGATATTAAACGATTTCAACGATACCGCCGTCGATTACCCGCGCGACAGGACCATCCATGAATTGTTTGAAGAACAGGTAGCAAATATCCCTGATAATATTGCCCTTGTAGGGGCAGATGAAGAAGAAGAGAAGAAGAGAAGAAGAGAAGAAGAGAAGAAAGAAGAGGAGCCCTTCGGGCAAATAAACGCCTACGGCGGAGTACATCTTTCTTATCGTCAACTAGATGAACAATCCGCTCATCTGGCCGGGTTGTTAATGGGAAAAGGCGTCCAGGCGGACACTATCGTAGGCATCATGATGGAACGTTCCATCGACATGATTATTGGAATCATGGGTATATTGAAAGTTGGGGCCGCGTATTTGCCCATCGATCCATCTTACCCGCAAGAAAGAATCGATTATATGGTGAAAGACAGCAATGCGAAAATTATCGTAGGGAACAGGCATGCCTGTTCCGAAGAATTGAATTGTCAATTGTCAATTGTTAATTGTGAATTGTTAATGAGTGCGCCCAGGGCGCCTTTTCATCATTCATCATTCATCGTTCATCATTCAAGCCCTCTTGCTTATGTTATCTACACTTCCGGCTCGACGGGGAAACCCAAAGGAACCCTTACGACCCATGCCAATGTGATCCGGGTGGTTCGGAATACCAATTATATAGAATTGACGGAGAATGACAGGATACTGCAATTGTCTAATTATGCATTCGATGGGTCGGTATTCGATATTTTCGGCGCCTTGTTGAATGGGTCGGTATTGGTGTTGGCGGATAGAGAGACAGCTTCGGCAGTGGACCGGTTGGCGGCGTCGATCCGGCGGCGGCAGGTAACGGTATTCTTCGTAACCACGGCCCTATTCAATACACTGGTAGACCTGGAACTCACTTGCCTGGGAAATATAAGAAAAGTGCTTTTCGGAGGCGAGAGGGTCTCGTTGGAGCATTCCCGAAAAGCCCTGGCAACCCTGGGGAAAGGTAAAATTATCCATGTTTATGGGCCCACGGAGACGACTGTCTATGCCAGTTTTTATTTTATCGATCATATCGAAGCAGGGGCGGTAACGCTCCCCATTGGAAAACCGATAGCCAATACTACCTTATATATTTTCGACAAGAACTTGAACCTGGCGCCGGTAGGGATATCCGGGGAGATTTATATTGGCGGCGAGGGTGTTGCCCGCGGCTACTTGAACAACCCGGAACTGACGGCGGAAAAGTTTAATAGGTCCTATAGGTCTTATAAGTCCTATATTTTCTACAAAACCGGCGACCTGGCGCGTTGGCTTACGGATGGGAATATCGAATTCCTGGGCAGGATCGACCACCAGGTAAAAATCCGGGGATTCCGAATCGAATTGGGGGAAATCGAGAGCCGATTGCTCACACATGAGCGGATAAAAGAAGTTGTAGTGATCGATCGAAAGGATAGAGACGATAAATATTTATGCGCTTATATCGTTCCTTGTTCCCATCCCGCACCGGAAGCCGTTGAATTAAGAACTTACCTTGCAGGGAGTTTACCGGATTACATGATTCCTTTGTATTTCATAGCGATGGAAAAAATTCCTTTGAATCCCAGTGGGAAGATCGACAGGAAAGCGCTGCCCGAACCGGGGGTTGGCGATACGGCAAAAGAATGCACTGCCCCACGAAATGCTGTAGAGGAAAAACTGGCAGAGATATGGGGAGAGGTATTGAAACTACAGGCTCCGGTTGACATCGATGACAATTTCTTCGACCTGGGGGGCCATTCCTTAAACGCTGCCGTTTTGACAGCCCGGATACACAAAACTTTCGACGTCAAAATCCCACTCAAGGATTTTTTTCAAAGGGGCAGTATCCGTGAGGTGGCAGAATACTTAAAAGGGGCAGTAAAAGGGAAATTCACTTTTATCGAACCGGTGGAAGGGAAAGAATATTACCTCCTATCCCCGGCCCAGAAACGAATGTATTTTCTCCAGCAACTGATTGGGGACAACATCGTTTATAATATGCCGGCTGCGGTTATTCTGGAAGGCGACATCAATAAGGGCCGGTTGCAAGACGCCTTTAAAAAATTAATCCGGAGGCATGAAAGTTTCCGAACCTCCTTTGAGATGGTGGGCGACGAACCGGTGCAGAGAATCCATGATGCTGTGGAATTTGAAACAAAAGTTTTTGGAAGTCCAGGAACCTTTTTTCAAAAAGGTTCCTGGCCGCCGGAGGCAATTATAAAATCTTTCATTCAGCCTTTTGATCTTTCTCGTGCCCCGCTGCTGCGGGTAAACCTGACCAGTTCCAATGAAACCCGACACCTGTTGTTGGTGGATATGCATCATATTATTTCCGACGGCGTTTCCCAGGGCATTTTGATCCGGGATTTCATGCGTTTGTATGGAGGAGAAGAACTATTGCCGCTAAAACTCCAGTATAAAGATTATGCGGAGTGGCAGAACCACGAAAGAGAACAAGAAGCCGTGAAGCAGCAAAAAGAATCCTGGTTAAGGGAATTTGCGGGTGAGATGCCGGTACTGGACATGCCCACAGATTATCCCAGACCCGTGGTGCAAAGTTTCGCGGGAATGGCAATTGATTTCGAGATAGAAAGCAATGCAGCGGGGGCTTTGAAATCCCTGGCGCTGGAAGAAGGGGCGACGCTGTTCATGATCCTGCTTTCCCTGTACACAATATTTTTGGCCAAACTCAGCGGCAGGGAAGATATCGTGGTAGGGACGCCGACAGCCGGCCGGGGGCATGCGGATTTAGAAAAGATTATCGGCATGTTTGTCAACACCCTGGCGTTGCGGAATTCCCCCCACGGCGAGATGACCTTCAAACAGTTTTTAAAAAAAATAAAGCAACGAACTTTGGCGGCCTTTGCCCAGCAGGACTACCCCTACGATGAGTTGGTGGAAGCATTAACTATCGAGAGAGATACCGGTCGCAACCCCTTGTTCGATGCCATGCTGGCGCTGCAAAACATGGATATCCCCGCTGCGGAAATACCCGGGTTAAAGTTGAAACCTTTCGATTTAAAGAACCGGATAGCGAAATTCGACCTGACGCTCATCATTTCCGAAACGGGAAAGGACTTATTATGTACCTTCGAATATTGCACCAAATTGTTTAAACAAGAAACCATCGAGCGATTTACGAGCTATTTTAACAAGATCGTATCCCATGTAATCGAGAACCCCGGCACAAAGATAGCGGAAATCGATATCTTATCGGAACAGGAAAAAAAACAATTGGTGGTTGAGTTTAGCGGCGCCGGGTCGGCATACCCGGTGGAGAAAACCCTCCATGAATTATTTGAAGAACAGGTAGAAAAGACCCCCGATCATATTGCGGTTTTTGGCGAATCCGTCGGACATGTCGGCCTGTCCTACCGCCAATTAAATGAGCAATCCGGTCGTTTGGCCTGTTTGTCGATAGAAAAAGGCGTCCAGGCGGGCAGTATTGTAGGTATCATGATGAAGCGTTCCGTTGATTTGATTATCGGAATAATCGGGATACTGAAATGCGGGGCCGCTTATTTGCCTATCGATCCCAACTCCCCGGAAGAACGGATCGCTTATATGTTAAAAGACAGCAGCGCCATAATCCTATTAACCGCAGCGGATTTCGTTTTAAATTTTCATCATTCATCATTCATCATTCATCATTCAAGCCATCTTGCTTATATTATATACACCTCCGGCTCTACCGGCAAACCCAAGGGCGTGCTCGTTACTCATGCCAATATCTGTCCCCTGCTGCATTGGGGATATGAGCATCTTGGAATAGGTCCCGGGGACCGCGTCTTGCAAAATCTATCTTATTATTTCGATTGGTCGGTGTGGGAAATATTTATCACCCTGACCACCGGCGCCGGTTTATATATAATCGACGATGAAGTGCTCTTTAATCCCGAAGCTTGCGGAGGTTTTATCGACGCTGCCAAAATTACCGTACTGCATGCGACCCCTACCCAGTACCGGTTCCTGGCGAATTTGGGCCGGCGATTCGAGACCCTTAAATATTTATTTATTGGGGCGGAAAAGTTAAGTTTCGAATTATTGGCAAGTAGTTTTGAATCGGTAACCGGTCGATGCCGGGTATTTAATATGTATGGTCCCACTGAAGCCACCATCATTGCGGCGGTGCTGGAAATCCAGCGGGAAATTCAGAATCTTTCGCTGTCCAGTGTGCCTGTACCCATCGGCAAACCCGTGGGTAACAATCAACTCCTCATCCTGGACAAACATCATCGATTATGTCCAATCCGTGTCACCGGCGAGTTATACATCGGCGGCGGCGGCGTCGCCATGGGGTACTTAAACAACCCGGAACTCACTGCGGAAAGATTTAATAGGTCCTATAGGCCCTATAAGTCCTATATTTTCTACAAAACCGGCGACCTTTGCCGTTGGCTGGCAGATGGCACGATCGAATTCCTGGGCCGCATTGACAGGCAGGTCAAAATCCGGGGGTATCGTATCGAACCCGGCGAGATTGTCAATCGATTATTGGCCCATAAAAACGTGAAAGAGGCGGAAGCCCTGGTCAATGAGACCCTGCAAGATAAATACCTATGCGCCTATATTGTGCCCCATGGGGAACTCGATCTCACCAGCTTGAAAAGTCATTTGGGTGCGACATTACCCGGCTATATGATCCCGGCCCATTTTGTAATTTTAGACCGCATGCCCCTTAACCCCAACGGAAAAATAGACAAAAAAGCCCTGCTGGAAATGGCCAATAAGCAAATAATCGATACAGCAGTTGCTTATGAGGCGCCGCGTGATGAAGTGGAAGAAAAACTGACAGGGATATGGGGCGAGGTGCTGGGAATTAAAAAAAATCTCATGGGCATCGATGCAAATTTTTTCGAGTCAGGCGGTCACTCATTAAAAGCAGCGGCCCTGTTGTCTAAAATTCACCGGGAACTTCATGCGAAGATGGCGCTGGTCGAAGTGTTTACCCGGCCCACTATCCGGGGGTTGGCCGAATATATAAGAAGCACCAAAGAAGATATATATATCTCGATCGAACCCGCAGCCAAAAAAGAATATTATCGTTTGTCCCCGGCCCAGAAGCGAATGTATTTTCTCCAGCAATTGCTGGAAGATAGCATCGTTTACAATATACCGGCAGCGGTTATCCTGGAAGGCGTTATCGATAAAAATCGGTTGCAAGCCGCCTTTAAAAAATTAATTCAGAGGCATGAAAGTTTCCGAACCTCCTTTGAGATGGTGGGTGACGAACCGGTGCAAAGAATCCATGATGATGTGGAGTTTGAAATCGAATATAAAAACTCGTCCACAGATTACACTGATTACACAGATGATAAAGATAATATAAAACATTTTATTCAGCCTTTTGATCTTTCCCGCGCGCCATTACTGCGGGTGGCATTAATAAAAAATACGGAAGAAAAACACATCCTGGTCGTGGATATGCATCATATTATTTCCGACGGCGTTTCCCAGGGCATTTTGATCCGGGATTTCATGCGTTTGTATGGAGGAGAAGAATTACTGCCGCTAAAACTCCAATATAAAGATTATGCGGAGTGTCAGAACAGCAAAAGAGAACAAGAAGCGGTAAAGCAGCAAAAAGAGTCCTGGTTAACGGAGTTTGCGGGAGAGGTCCCGGTACTGGATATACCTACCGATTATCCGAGACCCGTGGTTCAAAGTTTCGAAGGAATGACATTGGATTTTGAGCTAGAAAGCAATGCAGCGGGGGCTTTGAAAGCCCTGGCGCTGGAAGAAGGGGCGACCCTGTTCATGGTCCTGCTTTCCCTGTATACGATATTTTTGGCTAAACTCGGCGGCAGGGAAGATATCGTAGTAGGGACGCCTACAGCCGGCCGGGGGCATGCGGATTTAGAACAGATCATCGGCATGTTTGTCAACACTTTAGCGCTTCGAAATTATCCCACCGGGGGAAAAATATTTACCGGTTACCTTTTAGAAGTAAAAGAAAAAATATTGAAGGCTTTTGAAAACCAGGGCTACCAATATGAAGAACTAGTGGAGCATGTTGCTGTGAAAAGGGATACCGGTCGGAACCCGTTGTTTGATACCATGTTGGTGCTGCAAAATACCGGTTCTCAAAAAATAGTGATACCCGGTTTGACGTTAATTCCCTATGAATACGAAAACAAAACATCGAAATTCGATCTAACATTAATCGTTGTGGAAGAGGAAGCGAAATTGCAGTTATCATTTGAATACAGTACTAAATTATTTAAACGGGAAACCGTCGAGCGGTATATCGTCTATTTTGTTAATATCATACGGGGAGTGATTGAAAATAGGGAGAAGCGAATTTCCGATTTTGAAATCATAACGGAAGAAGAAAAGAGGCGGATATTATTCGCTTATAATGATACCGAAAGAGATTATCCGAAGGATAAAACCATCCACCAATTATTTGAAGAGCAAGTAGGAAAGGCCCCCGATCAGATTGCGGTTAGTGCCCTCGAAACACACGAAGCACACGAAAGGTTTTCCGCCCTACCTGTCCTATCTGTCCGACCTGTCCTCCTGACCTACCGGGAATTAAATGAACAATCCAAGCGGTTGGCCTATTTATTAATAGAAAAAGGCGTCCTGGCGGACAATATTATAGGTATCATGTTGGAAGGTTCCAGCGATCAGATTATCGGCATATTGGGTATATTGAAAGCCGGGGGTGCCTATTTACCCATCGACCCGGTGTACCCGCAGGAACGAATCGATTACATGCTGAAAGACAGTGACGCCAAATTGCTTATTACCACCGGAAATATGGCTAAAGAAGGTGAGAAGGTGAGAAGGTGGGAAGGTGAGATATATTACATCGAAGAACTACTTCGCTCTTCTTACCCTCTTACCTTCTTACCCTCTTACCTTCTAAATCCTTCAAATTTAGCCTATCTCATCTACACATCCGGCACTACGGGCAGAGCAAAAGGGGTTGCGGTTACGCACCGTGGGGTGGTGAATTACATTTGCTGGAGATTAGCAGCTTATGGTTTCAGCGAAAAGGATGTAACTTTACAACTTCTTTCCTATTCATTTGATGGATTTGGGGTTAACTTTTATTCCAGTCTGCTTTCCGGAGGGAAACTGGTTATCGTTTCCGGGTCGAAAAATTTGGATTTCGATTATATAAAGGGATTGGTAAACAGCAGCGGGGTTACCAATACCAGCCTGACGCCGGGGATTTATGGAGCGTTGTTGGACAGTAGCTGCAGCGAACACCTGGAAAGCCTCCGGTTTGTCGTACTGGCAGGGGAAAAAAGCAGCGCCGATTTAATCGAGAAAAGTCGTGAAAAAGCGCCCCAGGTGACATTGTACAATGAATACGGGCCCACAGAAACCACTATTACAGCCACCGCCAACCTGCAATTGGATCGTTCCAATACCGCGATAATCGGGAAACCCATCGCCAATGCCAGGATATATATCATCGATAAATACGACAATTTAACCCCCATCGGGATACCGGCCCAATTGGCGATAGCTGGGAAAGGTTTGGCTCGGGGTTATTTAAATAACCCCGAACTAACCGCGGAAAACTTTATTATGCCTTCGGCGACCAGGGGCTCTTTTGAAAAACCGCCCGCCGGTACAGACCCCACAAAACTTTTGCTTAATCACCATTCACCATTAACCTTTCACCTTTCACCTTTCTACCGCACCGGCGACCTTTGCCGTTGGCTGGCAGATGGCACGATCGAATTCCTGGGCCGCATTGACCGGCAGGTCAAAATAAGGGGTTACCGTATCGAACCCGGCGAGATTGTCGATCGATTATTGGCCCATGAAAACGTGAAAGAGACACAAGTCCTTGTCAAAGAGACCCCGGGAGATAAATATCTATGCGCCTATATCGTACCCCATGGAGAACTGGATATCCGGGACTTGAAAAGTCATTTGGGTGCGACATTACCCGGCTATATGATCCCGGCCCATTTTGTAATTTTAGACCGCATGCCCCTTAACCCCAACGCCAAAATAGACACGAAGGCCCTGCTGGCCATGGCAGAAACACAAATAACCGCAAAAGAAACAGCCTATGAAGCGCCGCGGGATGAAGTGGAAACGAAATTGGTAACCATATGGCAGGAAATTCTCCAGGTCCAACCGATTGGAATCCATGATAATTTCTTTTCAATAGGCGGTCATTCCCTTAAAGCAACCCTATTGGTCTCCAAGGTTCACAAAGCATTTAATGTAAAATTCCCCTTGCGCCGGGTATTCAGCGATCCAACCATCAAAGAGTTTGCAGTATTTATCAGGCATGAAAAGAGCAGCATTTATGAAAACATAAAACCAGTGGAAAAGAGAGAATATTATCCACTCTCGTCGGCCCAAAAACGCCCCATTTACTGGCATCGTTTCGAGACCGTAGGTTCCGCCTTCAATGTAAGTTCCGTTCTTAAAATGACCGGTAAAATCGATAAATTGCCCCTGGAAAATGCATTTAAAGGGCTGATTCAACGGCACGAATCCCTGAGAACATCGTTTATAACCATTGCCGGTAAAGCGGTCCAGTGGGTCCATGAGACAGTGGATTTCAAAATAGAAATATTAGGGGTTAATAGGAGCGACCCTGCGTGGTCGCCCGATAAAGAGATTAATTCCTTTATCCGGCCTTTCAACCTGGAGGAAGCGCCGTTGTTTAGGGTAGGGTTTGTCCCGTTGGCTGAAGACGAGTGTTTGCTCATTTACGATATGCATCATATTATCGGGGACGGCGCTTCCATGGGGACCGTGATTAATGATTTTACAAAATTATACAGCGGGGAAGAATTGCCCCCTTTAAATATTCAATATAAAGACTTTTCCACCTGGCAGAACGACCTGTTTGCCGGTGGGAAAATCAAAGAACAGGAAGAGTACTGGCTGCGGCTTTATTCCGGCGACATACCCCGGTTGAATTTACCTTTGGATTATCCTCGGCCCGATGTTTTTACTTTTGAAGGAGACAGCATTAAATTTAAACTTGAAGCCGAAAATGCTTTACCGTTTAAGCGATTGACCGTTGACCGGGGGGCAACGCTTTTCATAAACCTGTATGCCGCTTTAAATGTCCTGTTTTACAAATACACAGGTCAAACGGATATTATTTTTGGAAGCAGTACGTTAGGCAGACCGCACCCGGACTTACAGGATATTATCGGCGTCTTTATCAACAAGCTGGCCATACGAAATTATCCACGGGGCAATAAAACCTACCTGGAGTTCCTGGAAGAGGTAAAAGAAAACTGCATTAAAGCCTTTGAAAACCAGGATATGCAGTTCGAAGAGTTGGTGGAAAAATTGACGCTTAAAAGCGATACGTCGCAAACGCCGATTTATAATGTATCCATGGAAGTCCAGAACGTCGCCACCCCGGAGCTCGATATTCAAGGGATACGGTTTGCCGGTTATGATTATGAGAACAAAACCAGCAAATATGATATGTCGTTATTTGCCCAGGAAGAAGATAATGATGAGATCCAGTTTTTTATCGTTTACTATACCGGCGTATTTAAAAAAAGCACCATAGAGCGATTAGCCCAACATTTTTTAAATATCATCCGGCAGGTGGGTAAGAATCCCGGTATCTTGATCGACGATATAGAAGTATGATTTCTTGTATGCCCCTTTATTCTTCTGCCTACTCTTTATTACTTACCAATTTCTTAGCGATGGACGCCACATAATTTCCCTGGAAACGGGCTGCCGCCAGTTCGTTTTCACTGGGCATGCGTTCGCCTTTTCCACCGGCAATAGTAGAGGCGCCGTAAGGGGAACCCCCGGTGATTTCATCGATGCGCATCTGCCCCTTGAACGCATAAGGCAGCCCGGCAATGAGCATGCCATGATGAAGCAAGGTGGTGTGGAAACTAAGGATTGTCGATTCCTGGCCGCCGTGCTGGGTAGCGGAACTGGTGAATACACTCCCTAATTTTCCTACCAGCGCGCCTTCCCCCCACAACTTGCCCGTTGCATCCAGGAACTGACGCATTTGCCCAATCATATTGCCGAACCGGGTGGGGGTTCCGAATATAATGGCGTCCGCCTCTTTCAATTCCTCCACCTTGCAAATGGGAATATGCCGCATCATTTTTTGCGGCTCCAACGCACCCATCATTCCCAGTATCTCGCTTGAAAGGGTTTCAGGAACCCTTCGTAAAACAGCTTCCGCGCCGGCTATTTCTTTTACGCCTTCGGCGACGGCCGCCGCCATACTGTGGATATGACCATACATTGAATAATATACGATGTAAACTTTCATCTTGTCCTCCATTCGTGGGTCTTCTTATTTTTCTTTTTTTCAAAAACGATTATATGATATGGTAAATAAATTTTTTTTTCAAGCAAAAAAATGCTATAATCAAAGTCCAAATAACCATAAGAAGGAGTAAGCGATGCCAATGGAAGCCATTAACCCGACCACCGGCGAAGTGATAAAAACCTACCCCACCATGTCGGGCGAAGAAGTCGAACAGGTAATTCAATCCTGCCATAATGCATTTCACAACTGGCGCAATAGGTCTTTTGCCGACCGTTCCGGGCCGCTGAAAAAAGCGGCGCAGATTCTGCGGGACAACGTGAACGAATACGCCAAACTCATGGCCCTGGAAATGGGCAAACCTGTAAACGAGGGCCGGGCCGAAGTCAATAAATGCGCCGCGGCCTGCGATTTCTACGCCGAAACCGCGGAACAATTCCTGCAACCGGAACCGGTTCCAACAGACGCCTCCCGTAGCTTTGTCTCTTTCCAACCGCTGGGTGCGGTGCTGGCAGTGATGCCCTGGAATTTCCCTTTCTGGCAGGTATTCCGTTTTGCCGCGCCGGCCCTGATGGCGGGAAATACATGCCTGCTGAAACATGCTTCCAACGTCCCGGGCTGCGCTTTGGCAATCGAAGAGGTGTTTAAAAAAGCGGGGTTCCCGGGCCATGTATTTGGTTTAATAATGATCGGGAGTAACCAGGTATCGACAGTAATCGAAAACCCCCTGGTGACGGCGGTTACGTTAACGGGCAGTACGCCTGCCGGCAAGGCAGTGGCCGCTAAAGCCGGGCAGATGCTGAAAAAAACCGTGCTGGAACTGGGGGGCAGCGACCCTTATATTGTCCTAGAAGACGCAGACCTGGACGAAACCGTGAACACGTGCGTGTTGAGTCGCTTAATGAACGGCGGCCAGAGTTGCATCGCCGCCAAACGATTTATCGTGGTGGAAAAGGTGCGAAAAAGATTCGAAGAACTTTTTGTGCAAAATATGAAAACGTATAAAATGGGCGACCCGCTGGACGAGACAATGAAAATCGGCCCCCAGGCCCGGCATGATCTGCGGGACGACCTGCATCGCCAGGTGAAAGAAAGCATCGCTAAAGGCGCGGTGTGTTTGTTGGGCGGCGATATCCCCGCCGGGAAGGGCGCGTTCTACCCCCCGACGGTTTTAACCAATGTCAAAAAAGGAATGCCCGCCTACGACGAGGAATTGTTCGGCCCGGCGGCGGCCATTATCCCGGTAAAAGATGAAGCAGAAGCCATATACACGGCCAATGATTCTAATTTCGGGCTGGGCGCGGCCATTTTTACCCGGGACATCGCTAAAGGAACCCGCCTGGCTGAACGGGAAATCCAATCGGGGAATTGTTTTGTCAATACTTTTGTACGTTCCGATCCGCGGCTGCCTTTCGGCGGTATTAAAGAAAGCGGCTTCGGCCGGGAATTGTCCCGTTACGGCATCAAAGAGTTTGTCAATATCAAAACGGTTTATGTGAAATAGGGGAGGAAAGAGGGCCAGTCAGAGAAATCATTAATCTGTGTTAATCCGTGTAATCCGTAGACCCCCTTTTTAATCAAAACTATGCTATAATACATCATGCTCTTTTTCGACCTGTTGTACTCTGTGATCATTCTTGCAACCCTACCCCTGTGGCTAAAATACTTTTTTAAAAAAGAATACCGGTCCCTGGTGATATACCGCTTCTCCCCGGGTATAGAACCCAGCGCTAAAAAACGGGTGTGGCTCCACGCCGTGTCCGTGGGCGAAGTCCGCAGCCTCAAAAACCTGGTGGAGAACCTAAAAAAACTTTATAATGAAAAGGAAATCGTCCTATCCGTTACCACCCCCGCGGGTTTCGATTTCGCCAGGCAGCAGTTCCCGGATATTAAAGTCATCAACGCCCCTTTGGATTTCTCCTTTGCCGTTAAAAAGTTTATAAAAAAAATCAACCCCCAACTACTGATCCTGAACGAACTGGAAATCTGGCCCAACTGGATTTCCATTATCCACCAGGAAAAAATCCCGGTGCTGCTGATTAACGGGAGAATCTCGGATGGGGCCTTTAAATGGTACAAACGGTTCGCTTTCCTATTGAAACCATTCTTTAATAAAATCCACCGCTTCCTGGTTCAAACCGAGATTCATAAAGAAAGGTTCCTTGAGTTGGCCATTCCCGGGGACAGGATTGCGGTTTGCGGGAACATAAAAGCAGACGAGGCCTTTAACGCCCTGGAACACCTGCCGCCGGACCATGAAATAATGGAGTTCCTGGGAATAAGCAAGGAACGGTTGAAAGGTAGAAAAATCGTCGCCGTGGCCAGCAGCCACTTAAGCGACGAAAAACTGGTAATTCCAATCATCGACACGTTCGCGAAAGATTTCTTTTTCATCATTGTTCCCCGGCACCTCACCCGGGTGGAAGAAATCGAAAAACGACTCCAGGACCACCGGGTCTCTTATACCACCTGGAGCAAAGCAGCCCATGTCGATAAAAATACCCGGGCGCAAGGAAACGGTGACGCGCTGATTTTCGACCGCATGGGGTATTTGTTCAATATATTAAAAATAACCGATATCGTGTTTATGGGCGGTACTTTGGAAGCGAAAGTGGGCGGGCATAATTTGTACGAACCGGCCGTGATGGGAAAAGTGATCGTGGGTGGGCCGTGTTATAATAATTTCCCTGCCATCGGCGCGGAACTGCGCCAAAAAGGAATCTATCACACGGTCAATAGCAGCCGTGAATTAACGGATTTTTTGGGCCATATGGAAAGAATCGATTTTGAAAAAGTAAAACAAGAAGCCGTATCGGCTGTTTCAGCGCGAAGGGGATCCATCGCATGTATATTAAAGGAAATTCAGCCATTGCTAAAATAACCGTCTTCCTTTTGAATGGCGTCTCCATTCTTTTTAAAACCATTTCCTTGCTAAACCTAAAATGCAAATCCCTGCGTCCCGCCAAATACCCGGCCCTGGTCATTTCCGTGGATAATTTATCCTTCGGTGGGACCGGGAAAACAACCCTGGTTAGTGAAATAGGGAAAAACCTTGAGCAAAGAAACATGGGATTTGCCGTTGTCACACGGGGCTACAAAGCAAAATTCGAACACCGGGGCGCAAAGGTTCAACCCCATCATCATGTCAACGATGTGGGCGATGAGGCCATATTATATAGACGCCGCTTTTGTTTTCCACACCAGGATGTCTACGTGGGAAAGAACCGGCGGCGCTCCATTGAAAGCGCGGTTCAGGGGGGCGATGGCCATAAAATCATACTCCTGGATGACGGTTTTCAAAGCACCCACATCCATAAAGACATAAAAATAATGCTGTTTAACCCTTGCCACCCCTACTACTACCTACGAAATTTCAAACGGTTAATGAAAAAAGAAGATTTCATATATTTTTACCGGCGGGTTCCTCCCGGGGCTGAAAAAAAATACAAACCCGCGGTTTGCGGGGTCTATGACTTTGAAATCCTTCATTTTTGCACTGCCGCGGGAACCACCCTGGCGCCGGGCGATATTCGCCGGGCCGCCCTGGTGGGGTTTTCCGCGCTGGGCGACAACGAACGATTTAAGAATGATCTCTCTGCTTTCGGGTTGGTGGAGTTTATCCCCTTCAACGACCATCACGTTTACACGGAAAAAGAGATCAGGGCGTTAAATGCACGGAGAATCGAGAAAAAAGCCGACTACCTGGCGTGCACTGAAAAGGATTTTATTAAATTAACAAGTATAAATATGGACGATATCCCTTTAATTTATGTACAAAATAGTATAAAATTAAATCCTAATTTAATGGACTACGTTTGGGAATATGCGAAATATGCGGAATATGCAGGAAAAGAAAATTACCTTTAAACATAGAGTCGAATACATGTTTTTTTTGGCCTTTATCTACCTGGTAAAGGCGTCGCCGCTTTTCCTGGCGCAGGTTAACAAGAAAATACTGGCGTTCCTGGGTCGACAAATCAGCAAAAGATACCGCGGGGTAGTGGAAAAAAATTTGCAAATCGCTTTCCCCCATCACAGCGGGGCTGAAAATTCACAATTGGAAGACGCCGTCTATAAGCACTTTGCCTCTATTTTCGTAGAGATCGTTTTCATGTTCGTAAAAAAGAAGCCGGAAAAGATTTTAAAAAAAATCGAGGTCCGCAACTTCCGGGCGCTTGAGAAAGCCCTGGAAAAAAAGAAAGGCGTTATCCTGTTCTCCGGCCATTTCGGCAATTGGGAACTGGTTCCTTTTATCCTCAGTCGGCAGTTGAATACAACGATCATCAGTATTGCCAGGGAGATGAACAACCCGCTGGTGGAAAAATTAGTCAAGCGGTTCAGGGAACGGATGGGGTCCACTGTCATTTACAAGAAAAATTCGCTCCGCACCATATTAAAGATGTTGGAGCAGAACCGGGTGGTTTACCTGCTGATCGACCAGAACACCATCGGCCGGGAGGCCGTGTTCGTGGATTTCTTCGGTAGGCAAGTGGGCGCAGTGCCTTCGGTCAGCCAATTGCACCTTAAAAAAAGCATCCCCGTGATCCCGCTTTTCTTGCACTATGAAAGCGATAAAATCGTCCTGGACCTATTGGATGAAATCCATTTTAAAGGCGAAGGGAACCCGGAGAACGATATAAAACAGTTAACCCAGGAATGCGCCCGCATTATCGAAGAAAACGTAAAAAAATACCCGGAGCAGTGGTTCTGGTTCCACAACCGTTGGAAAACCAGGCCGCGGAATTAAACCAAAGGAGAGAAAACCATGAGACATGATGGAAGAGAAAATGACCAGGCACGTGAGATGAAATTAACCGTGGATTATATAAAAAATATACCCGGGTCGGTGTTGGTAGAGCAAGGGGACACACGGGTATTGTGCACCGCCACCTATGAGCCGAAAGTTCCCCCCTTCCTGAAGTTCAGCGGCAAGGGGTGGGTCTCGGCGGAGTACGCCATGCTTCCCGGCGCCACCGGCAGCCAGCGAACCCTCCGGGAGCGGCAGAAACTCAACAATCGGAACATCGAGATTCAGCGGTTTATCAGTCGTGCGCTGCGCACCACTTTTAACCTGAAGACTATCGACGGGAAGACCATATATATCGATACCGACGTACTGCAGGCCGACGGTAGTACGCGGTGCGCCGCCATTAACGGCGGCATGTTGGCGTTGGTTAAAGCGCTGCGTTGGCTGGTCTATGAGAACCTGATTCGCGAGCTGCCCCCCATCCAGTGGATTGCCGCCGTATCCATCGGCATTAAAGGCAATGATATACTGGTGGACATGACTTACCCGGAAGATTCCGGCGCCGATATGGATATCAATATCGTCTCTTCGGAAAAAGGGGACATCGTGGAAGCCCAGGCTTTTTGTGAAGGCAAGCCCCTGGCGAAGGATATTTTTCACAAAGTCATCGACCTGGGAATCGAGAAAAACCTGGAAATCATCAGCGTCCTGAAAACAGTTGGGGGATTCTGCTGATTGCCTTGTGTTTTTCCCAATTTTACCTGTTGATCGCCTTGACTTTTTCCATTTTTTAGCCTATGATTGCCTTGTAAAAACAGGGAATAAAAAATTCAGGCCCCTGAAAATGAGGTTATAAGAGACTTATGGAACGAGCCGTCGATCAAGAATTAACCCGCTGGAAACAAGACCAACAGAGAAAAGTTCTCCTGGTTAGAGGCGCCCGGCAGGTTGGAAAAACCTATTCCATAAGAAAATTAGGCCTGGGTTTTAAAAACTTTGTGGAAGTCAACTTCGAAGAAATTCCAGGGGTAAAAACCTTTTTTGAAAAATCCTTAAACCCCCATGAACTGTGCGAAAAACTGTCCATCTACTTTAAAACGCCGTTAAAACCAGGGCAAACGCTTCTCTTCCTGGATGAAATACAGGCTTGCCCTAATGCCATAAGGTCGTTGCGCTTCTTCTATGAGAAGATGCCGGAACTCCATGTAGTGGCGGCGGGCTCTCTATTGGAATTCGCCTTGGAGGAAATCCCCTCTTTTGCCGTGGGGCGGATAAAATCCTTGTTTATGTATCCCATGACCTTCAGCGAATTCTTAATCGCCGCCGGGGAAGAGCGACTGGAAAAACTGATTTTAAAATCCTCCCCGGATAATCCCATGGACCTGGTACTCCACGAAATCACCCTGGATAAATTGAAAATTTTCCAATTGATCGGTGGAATGCCGGCAGTCGTTAAAACCTACCTTGAAGAAAAAGACCTGGCTTTATGCCAGGAAGTGATCGATGATATCCTGACCACGATTAAAGACGATTTTGCTAAATATAAAAAGAAATTCCCGGTTGTCCGTTTACAGGAAGTTTTCGATTCCATCGTTTACCAGTCCGGGAATAAGTTCAAATATTCCAATATATCCGGCGAAAAGTGCCAGGTTTACAAGGATGCTTTGGAACTACTGGTAAAAGCGGGGCTGGCTCATAAAGTTTATCACACCGCCGCCAGGGGTGTACCTTTGGGCGCACAGTTAGATGACAAAAAATTTAAAGTCCTGCTCCTGGATACCGGTATATTCCAGAGGGTCCTGGGGTTGGATATATCGTCGTATATCGTGTCGGATTTCAGCAGCATAATAAACAAAGGAAATTTGGCGGAATTGTTTGTCGGGCTTGAGTTGATTGCCCATGGTTCACCCCGGCTGCACCCGGAGCTTTACTATTGGCATAGGGAAGCCAGGTCCAGTAATGCGGAAGTGGATTATGTTATCAGTCGGGAAGGAGCCGTAATTCCTATAGAAGTAAAATCCGGCTCCCGGGGTCAAATGCAAAGCTTGCATATTTTTTTAAGTGAACGGAATTTAGCGCAGGGTATCCGAATTTCCGGCGAAAATTTTTCCGGTTATGATAAAATTAAAACGTTTCCGCTTTACTCGATAAAAAATATTTTGCATTTTTTTCGGTGATACTGCTGAGAAAAATTGTCTTGATTAAAACCGGTTTTTACGGTAAGATTAGACTTCGAAACACAATGATAAATTATTAACCAGGAGGAACTATATGCCAGTTAATTTAAAAAACAGACATTTTGTGAAACTATTGGACTTTACACCCCGGGAGATCAAATTCCTATTGGATCTCTCCTTTGAATTAAAAAAAGCAAAGTATACCGGCACGGAAAAACCCCGGCTAACGGGTAAAAATATCGGCCTGATTTTTGAAAAAGCTTCCACCCGCACCCGGTGCGCTTTTGAAGTGGCCGCACTGGACCAGGGCGCCCACGTAACTTATTTAGGCCCCTCCGGCTCCCAGATCGGCCAAAAAGAATCCATGAAAGATACCGCCAGGGTCCTGGGCAGACTGTACGACGGCATCGAATACCGCGGTTTCGGCCAGACCATCGTAGAAGAACTGGCCGCCTACGCCGGCGTCCCGGTCTGGAACGGTTTGACCAATGAATTCCACCCCACCCAGGTGCTGGCCGACCTCATGACCATGATGGAACACTGCGATAAACCGCTGAATAAAATGTCCTTCTGCTACCTGGGCGACGCCCGCAACAACATGGGCAACTCCCTGCTGGTAGGCGCCGCCAAAATGGGCATGGATTTCAGGGCAGCCGCCCCTAAATCCTGCCAACAATCCGAAGAACTGCAAAATCAATGCCGCGAAATCGCTAAACAAACCGGCGCCAAAATTAATATCACCGACAACGTGGCCGAGGCCGTCAAAGGATGCGATTTCCTCTATACCGACGTCTGGGTTTCCATGGGCGAACCGGATTCCAAATGGGAAGAACGTATCAAACTGATGAAACCTTACCAGGTCAATAAACAGGCCATGGAAATGACCGGCAACCCCAAAGTCAAATTCTTACACTGCCTGCCGGCTTTCCATAACCGCGAAACAAAAATAGGCGAAGATATCTTCCGGAAATTCGGCGTCGAAAGCATGGAAGTCACGGACGAAGTATTCGAATCCGAAGCCTCCGTGGTTTTCGACCAGGCCGAAAACCGGATGCACACCATTAAGGCGGTTATGGTAGCCACGCTGGGTTAGTCAAAAGCTTTTGGAAGTCCAGAAACCTTTTCTCGAAAAGGTTTCTGGTGGCCGAAGGCAATAACCTGGGTTATTTTTGTTTTTCGGCTAACTGCTCCACCACTTTTGCCAACTCCTCTTCCAGGATCATGGAAAGAACAACCGGGACCTTTTCTACTTTTTTTTCAGTTAACTTTTCCTTACGATCGAATTGGTGAACCAGGATCGGTTCATTGGTCTTAAAATCCTTGATTTTGATGGACATCTTAAGACGGGCAAACCAGGCATCCAAACGGTCATATTCCTCGATAACTTCCACCTCCGCCTCCAGCAGGAAATCCGGGTCCCCTTCCGAAAACAATGATATTACCTTCGCAAAACTACCCCCCCTGGAAAGATATTCGACTATCGCATCCCGTATTATTGTCCCGGGCTTCTTAATCCAGAATTCGTATGAATAATAATTCAATTCATACGCGGAAAGCCTGTACACTAAACGATAATCATCGTAAGCCGCATCCACATCCACGGGCTGCACCAACACTATTTTACCTGTTTTGGGAATATTCATGCTTTCACCGGGGAGCATGTAAAACTGGAAATACCGCTTCCCATGAGACGGCGTACACCCCTGTAATAAAATAAATAGTAAAATTAAACAGGAACCGGTTAATATAAAATTAAATCGTTTCATTTTTTACTCCTTTTTTCGGCCCTCTTCCTGATGAGCACCGTGGGATCCTCCCTGAGATCCCTGGTAAACCTGGCAATGTTATCGATGGACTGCCTTAAACGGACAAGAGTTTTATTAAATTCTTCTTCCATGGACAGGAACCCTTCCTCCACTTTCCTGACACTCACATTGGCGGTTTTCATAAACGTATCGATATCGGTAATGAGCTTTCCCATTTCCTGGTCGGAGACCCGCCTGGAGAGGTCCTGGAGAATGGTGTCCGTAAGCGTTACCAGCTTTTCGATACGCCCGGGGTTAATCTTTTCGCTGACCCCCAGCAGGTAAGTGGAAAATTCATTAAGATCGGCAGTTACCTCGGTCAATTGGCGGGTGACGGTCTCCATATTTCCAATGGCGTTTTCCAGGCTTGCTTTTCTTTGTTCCAACACATCGGAGATGATGGCCGTGCTTTTTTCAACATTTTTCAGGGTCAGGGAGATTTTTTCGCGGTTTTCCGGGTTTAAAACATTATTAACCGCTTCCACCACGGAATCCACATTCAAGACGATATCTTCAGCCCTTTCCCCCAGGCCTTTTTTAGGCAATATTTTTTCGCCGGGCTCCAGGTCCCGGGCGGCGGTGCTGCCCCCGGAGATTTCGACAAACCGCAGCCCCGTGATGCCGGCATATTGTAACGAGGCCCTCATATCAATTTTAAGCGGGAATCCTTTCTTTATCCGGATGTAAAGGAAAACCGAACGTAGGTCGTCGGGATTCACCTGGAGGCGAATGACTTTGCCGATTCTTACCCCCTGGTACTTGACATCCGCCCCTTCGTTGATGCCGTTCACCGACATTTCCTTGAAGTCGATACAATAAACATCCCCGACTGTTTTTAACTTCGGCAGGATAAAAATGCCGACAATTAGTACCAGCAATATCAGCGAAACGGCCAGGAAAACAACCAACCTTATTTTTTGCTCTTTAGTAATCATGGTTTTCACCCTTCATAAAAAAAGTATCGATAAATGGATCATTTAAATTAAAGAGATCCTTATAGGCGCCGAAAAAATGGATTCGGCCATTGTGCAGCACCAGGGCCCGGTCTGAGATTTTTTCAATGGAGCGCAGTTCATGGGTTACCACTACAAAGGTAATACCGAAAAGGTCCCTGAGATTTCGCATCAGGACATCCAGGCCGGCGGCGGTAATGGGGTCGAGGCCGGCGGAAGGCTCATCGCAGAAAATGATATCCGGGTCCAGGATCATGGCCCTGGCCAGGGCCGTGCGCTTGCGCATCCCGCCGGAAAGCTCCGCGGGATATTTAGCGGCGCTTTCGGCCAACCCCACCTGGGCAAGCCTGGAATATACCATCTCTCTCTCGATCTGGGGCGGTAACCCGGGGTGCTGCATCTTGATGGGCAGCGCCACGTTCTCATAAAGGGTCAACGAGTTCAACAGCGCCCCCCCCTGGTAAAGGACGCCGATGCGCTTGTAAAGTTCTCCCAATGTTTTTTCCGAATGGTAGTCGATTTTTTCGCCGAAAAAAGCGACCTCGCCGCCAAGGGGGGGGAGCAGACCGATCAGGGTCTTAAGAATCGTGGTCTTCCCACACCCGCTCTTGCCCAGGATAACGGTAATATCCCCTTTCGCAACCGAAAAATCCAATTGCTTCAGCACCACCTCGCCGTCGTACCCGACATCCAGTTTTTCTACCCGTATTATTTCTGTCATTTTAATTTAATATACTAATATAAAATCAATGCAAATATGCAGTCGCTGACGATAATCAGCGAGATGGAAAGCACCACGCATTCGGTGGTGGCGATGCCCACGCCGGCGGGGCTGCGCTCCACGGAAAAGCCTTTATACCCGCTGCTCACCACAACGATCCACCCGAAAACCAGGGTTTTCATCTGTCCGATCAGGAAATCCCCCAGTCCCACGACTTTAAACATCTCGTCGAAAAAGGTAGCAGCCGGGATTTCTGAGAAAAATTTGGCCACCAGCACTCCACCCAAAATCCCGACGGTATCGGCAATCGCTACCAGCAAAGGGATGGCCAGGGTCATAGCCAATAAGCGGGGGACCATTAAAAACTTTTCGGGGACCACCCCCATGGTTTTGAGGGCGTCGGTTTCCTCCAGGACGTTCATGGAAGCGATTTCAGCCGTAATGGAAGCGCCGATTTTCCCGGCCAGGATAATGCCGGTCATCAGGGGTACGAGTTCACGTACCATGCCGAATCCCACCAGGTCCGCCAGGTAAATATCGGCGCCGAAGTTGCGCAGTTGTTCCGCCGCGGTCAGGGCGACGGTCACTCCCACCAGGAACGATATCATGGAAACGATGGGATAGGACTTGTAAGCCATGAAAAAGAGTTGATGCCATATCTCGCCGGGATAAATGCCGCGGCGCTGGAAAAAGTACTGGCAGGTATAATAAATCTCATCCGCCAGTAGTACAAAAAAGTTTTTAAAATTTCCCCGGAAGTGGGATAACTTGACGTCCAGGTTTTCCAACCCGTGTTCCATGGAGTGGGCGACGTGGGTAAGCTTGATCCTCTCGGTAAAACCGGACCTTTTTTCCTTTCTCCTCTTTTCCAGCGAGGCATGGGACGGGAACACGGAAAATATTTTTTCAATTTCCGGTTTCACGTTTTCAAAGACGGCATTGGGATAATTTCCTTTCAGGTAATTGATAAAGGCGATGCCCGAAGAATCGATGAACCGGGTGTTTTTTAAATCGATTTCAATGGGGTGGTCCTTGCCGAGCCCTTTGATTTCGTTCATGGCGGTCGCCACCTCCTCTATTGAAAATTTCTCAGGCAGCGCAATAATCTTTTTATTTTCCTGCATAAGCGTCCCCTGCGGTTGGCAGTTTCAGTTATAGTTTTAACATACTAAAAAAGGAAAAGCAAATCTTTAAAAAAAAAAATATTTTTTTAACAAATGCTTGACAATCCGATTTTCCTTCTGTAGAATAGATATTTAAGTAACAGATCACACTCTTAGACCTTATTTATAAAGGCGCCGCGGTGATGAATCGATAGAGGCAATGATTCATCATCGCGGCGTTTTTGTTATATCCAGGTATTCCACTGAGGTTTCGATGGTTATTTCCCGGTCGTCTGCCGCGGTGATTTGGAATCGGACGGCAGCGGCCTTTTTCAACCGGAAATAGGAAGCATCCAGGTACTGCGCCCATTCGATAACGATAACGCCATCGCCCATATAATCGTCCATTTCCGGGATAATGCCGTTTATCGTTTCGCCCAGGCGGTAAAGGTCGAAATGAAAGAGCAAGAATTTCCCTTCGAACCGGTTCATGATGGAAAAGGAAGGGCTCACGACCTCTTTCGGATCGATATCCAGGGCGGCTGCAATGCCTTTGGTCAACAATGTTTTGCCTGCGCCCAGGTCGCCGGAGAGCAGGAGGATTTCATCGCCTTTCAAACACTTGCCGATTTTTTCCCCTAGTTCGAAGGTCTTTTCAGGAGACGTTGAAAGGAAGTTTGTAATCATTTGCTTCCAGGGCCAGGAACGCGGCCGGGATATGATCGATGATATCCCCGGCCGTCAGGCTGATCTCCCCGGTCTTCCGTACGGCCAGGTCGCCGGCGAAACCGTGGATAAACACCGCGGCCTGGAGGATGGTTTCCAGGTCGTATTTTTTAATATACCGGCAGATCATTCCTGTAATAATACCGCTCAATACATCCCCGCTGCCGGCGGTGGCCATGCCCGGGTTGCCGGTGGGATTGACAAACACCCGTCCGCCGTGTCCACCCTGTTGGCCGGGCGTCGCAATAATGGTATGATGTCCTTTCAGTACCACGAACACGTTGTACCGCAGGACAAATTCGCGGCTGAGACGGATACGGTCCTGGCGGATTTCGGCGCTGCTGAGTCCTGTTAACCGCGCAAACTCCCCGGGATGGGGGGTAATGATAACCGGGTGACGGCGTTGATGGGGCGGTTTTTCCAGGAGTTTTAGTTCTCCTTGCAGTGCATTCAGGGCGTCCGCGTCCAGCACCAGGGGAACCCCGGCCTGCTGAAGCAATTGGGAAACGATTTCAAAGGTTTCCCGGTTATTGCCCATTCCCGGCCCGGCCATGACGGCGTCAAAGGGTTTCAGCGCCGGCAATAAATCTTCTTTTCCTTTGTAGACCAGGGTCATGATTTCCGGGTGGGCGGTAACGACGGCGGTGCGGTTTTCATAAGATACCGCGGTGGTGCACAAACCGGCCCCGGCCCTCAGGACGGCAAAGGAACTTAAAATCCCGGCCCCGGGTTTGTCCACGGACCCGGCCACGGTTAAGGCGTGGCCGAAATCGCCTTTGTGGGCGTCTACCGGCGGTTTCTCCAGGAGTTTATTAAAAGCGCCGGGGGTAATGATATCGATATAGTATTTATCCCGGTTCAGCCGTTCCCAGGGGATGCCGATATCGATGATTTCGATTTTGCCGCAGTATTTGTTGCCGTCGCCGTCCGGGTAGAGGTGCGCGGTTTTAAGGCATTGAAATGTGGCCGTGACGTCCGCGGTTACAACGGGCGCACCCTCGCCTTCGCCTTTCCCCGGTAGGAAAGCGTCGGATAGCCCGGAGGGGATATCCACGGCAGCCACTTTAAATCCCGATTCGGTCATCAGGCGGATGGCGCGGGCATAGATGCCTTCTTTTACCGGGTTGTTGAGCCCGGTCCCGAATAGGGCGTCGATGATCACGGTTTCGTTTTTGGGGTAAGCGTTGAAGCCGTTGAAAATTTCTTCCAGTTGGGTTTTGTTTTGCACGATGGTATAGTTAAGGTTCAAATTCTTGATGATGTTGAAATTGATTTTCGGGTCCGGGTTTAATTGGTCCGGGTCAAAGAGGAGCAGGAATTGAACGAGGTAGCCTTGTTGGTGGAGGATGCGGCCCACGGCCATGCCGTCGCCGCCGTTGTTGCCTTTGCCGGCCATAACGATGATATTTTTGTAATTTTTCTCCCTGGGAAACTCTGCGGCGAAGAATTTGGCCGCGCCCCGGGAGGCGTTTTCCATCAGTACGATGGAGGGGATGCCGATATTATCGATGGCCTCGGCATCCAATTCCTTCATCCAGGATGAAAGTAGTAATTTCATTTTTCTTTTTTTACGATTTGATCCAGCTTGGAAGCCAGGGTACCGCCGAAAGCGCTGCCTTCATCTTTATAGGCTACCTCTTTTTCCTTTTCAATTTTCTTTTGGGCCAGTTTCTGCGCCCTCATGTTTTCTTTCAACAATTCCAGTTGGATCTGGCTCTTGATCTCATCGTCGGACATGGTTTCTTCCTGCGGTCTTTTCTCCGGCCGTTTCGGGACTTTCAACAATTTCAGCCGTTCTTGCTCTTCTTCTGAGCGCAGCTTTTTTGTTTTCTTATGGGAGGGTTCTTTGGCGGGTAGTTCAGCGATGGGAATGGCGGGTTCCGGTTTAAACTGGGGTTTGAACGGCGCCGGTCTTGTCTCGGGTCTTGGCCTGGAGATTTCTTTATCCCCGGGGGCTTTTTTGATTTCAGCAGCCGGGGCCCTGGGGATAACAACTTGTTTGGCCCTCTCTTGTTCCCTGGGGATTCTTTCAACCCTGGGCGGCGCGGCCGGCTTTTTGCGTTTCTGGGCCTCTTTTCTCTTTTTCTGTTCCAGGGCTTTTCTTTCCTCCCTTTCTTTTCTTAACCGTTCTTTTTGCCACATTTCTTCTTCGCGTTTCCGTCGTCTTTCTTCTCTTTTTTTCTTGATTTCTTCTTGCAACTGGCGCTCTTCGTCCTGTTTTTTCCGTCTTTCGTCGTCCCGTTTCTTTTTGGATTCATCCCTTACCGTGGCTTTGCGGCGGAATTCTTCTTCTTCGATGGCAGTCACGGCAGTAGAGTCGAGGTAAAACACCCCCACCAGTTTATCCGATGGTATGAACTCGTTGTTGCTGAGTATTACTTCCTCCAGCAATTTTAAATCGATGGGATAAATCAAATCCAGGATATGGTACAGGCGCAGGAAATGAATTTCATAATTTCTTTCTTTCACGCCGAATTCGAGGAAAATTTTGTGTATCAATTCGTTTAATGTCTCGATGGCCCTGTATTCATCGATCCTGTCATAGATGGCCTTGATGATATCGGATTCAAGGTACATGGCCTTGTTGACAAACACGGGGGAAGCGACTTTTTCTTCGGCGACTTTAAACGCTTTTTTCTCGGGGTCATAAACGATTTTATCGGCAATGGTTCCTTTTTTGGTAATGCGGATGTTGAATTGCCAGCGGCCGTCTTCCTGTCGGTCGAAGGTTAATATCATTGCCTGGAGCGCTTTGTATCTTTCAAAGATGTCTTTAAACCCCAGGAACAAGCTTTCATCCCTGTAGTAATAGAGTAAGTGGCTTTTCTTGGTTTTCCCGTCCACCAATTCGATTTCAATGGATTCCCCGCTTTCGAAGAAAGCGGATTTTAATCTTACCGCGCCGGCAAAAATTTCCCTCTGGGTCAGGTAATACCGGGTGATTCCCTCGGTGAAAATTCCTTCTTCGAATTTTCTCCGGCGCTGGAGGATGTTTTTCTTGTTGCTGAAGATGACGGTACTCAGCAATGGATTCTCTTCACTGACAGGGGAATATTTCTGCATATAGTAGATGACGGAAATTAAATTCCATTTCCCCCATCCTTCCATGCGGGTTTGTTGGAAATCGATCTTGTAATCCCTGGACATGTGGTAATTTAACGCGAAACAGTAGGCGTCAAAGGCCGGGTCATCGGCTTTGACCCTGACAAAATTTTCCACGAAAAACTCCGTGGTCTCGGATTGCTTGCTTTCAGTTAAAAAATCCTTTATTTTATTAAAGACTTCACTGTCTATGGGTTTAAGGTTTTCGCTCAACAGGACTTTATTGCTGATAAAGGCAATATCGGCTTCTCTATTTAAGGCGCCTGCCAGTTTTCGTTTAAGGGACAGGAAATCTTTTTTCTCCAGTGGGTCTTGCTGCTGCCTGGGGTCTGTTTCCATGGGCAGGAATTCCGGTTTTGCCGGCGGTTTTTGTTGTTTGTGGGGGAGGAGCAGTTCGATTTTTTGGCGTTCCAGGTATTGGAGGTATTTCTTGAACTCCGAGGTGCCTTCGTAGTTCAGCATGACTTCTTCGAGGCCGAACCGCGTCTTTACTTCGACGACTTTTAAAACGATACCTTCATCGATCTCGATATATTTTTTTGAGCCGATGGGGATCTTGCCGGGGTATTCTTTATAGATCAAGTCATTCACTTTATATTCGCAGTCCGGGTTATAGATTTTTACTTTATGCGCCCGGCTGTCCTGGGTTTTAAAAAGGGCAATCTGGTAGGCAACCTCATCCAGGTCGACAGGATTGGTTTTACCACTTAAGTAATCTCTTATGAACTTGATTTCCTTTTTCTCAATACTAAGGTTTGTTTCCACTTTTTTCTCCTTGCCGGGCTTTACTGGCGTTATCGATACTGTTTCACGCGACTTCGTTACCGGGGTTAACGGTTGGCATCCTTACAACCGCCGGCCCCGGTAACGATGTTACGTGTCGCGATAACGCGGCAAAATATCTTATTTTTTAAATTTTTTTTGTAAAACCTCTTTTAGCGTCGGTGTACCGATCTCTTCAAGTTCATAGGTGACCCTAACGGTGGGTTTCTTGAATTTGACAATCCTGGCCAGGTCGATGGGGGTAGCAATAATCACCAGTTCGGCGTCGGTTTTGTTGATAGTGGCTTCCAGGTCCTTCACCTGTTTTTCGCCGTAACCCATGGCAGGTAATAAGGTACCGATGTCAGGATATTTTTCAAAGGTTTCTTTAATCGTACCCACGGCATATTCGCGGGGGTCCACCAGATCTTCGGCGCCGTACCTGTAAGCGGCCATGACGCCGGCGCCGTAGCCCATTTCACCGTGGGTTAAGGTTGGTCCGTCTTCGATGACCAGTACCCGTTTTCCTCTTATTTTATCGCTGTCCTGGACATAAATCGGGGATGCGGCATCTACGACAATGGCATTTTGGTTGAATTCCATGATATTTTGTCTGACTTCAAGGATATCTTCCAGGTCGGCGGTATCGATTTTATTGATGACGATGACATCCGCGCGTTTGAAGTTCACTTCGCCGGGATAGTATTCCATTTCATGCCCGGCCCGGTGCGGGTCAACCACTACGATTTCCAGGTCCGACTTGTAAAAGGAGAAATCATTATTTCCGCCATCCCACAAAATAATGTCGGCTACCTTTTCCGCCTCTGCCAGGATCGCTTCATAATCGACGCCGGCAAATACGGTAATACCCTTTTCGATATGGGGTTCATATTCTTCCATCTCTTCGATGGTGCATTTGTGTTTTTTCAAATCGGCGATGGTCTCAAATTTTTGTACTTTCTGGGCCACCAGGTCGCCGTAGGGCATGGGGTGTCGGATAGCGGCTACTTTGTAGCCCATTTCCTGTAAGATGGCCCCTACTTTCCGCGTGGTTTGACTCTTGCCGCAGCCGGTCCTGACGGCGCATACGGAAACCACCGGTTTATTGCTTTTGATCATGGTTTCATTGGGTCCCAACAGCACAAAGTTGGCCCCGGCCTTCATTACATCGGACGCTTTATCCATTACAACCTGGTGGGGTACATCGCTGTATGAAAAATACACATCGTGCACATTCAATTTTTTGATCAGGTCGAGCAATTCCGATTCGGGATGAATATCGATCCCTTTGGGATAACTTTCACCTGCCAGTTCTTTGGGATATTTTCGTTCATCGATGTCTGGGATCTGGGTCGCGGTGAAAGCCACGACGTTGATATCTTTCCTGTTCCTGAAAAACATGTTGAAATTGTGGAAATCTCTTCCTGCTGCACCCATTATCAAGGCGTTACGCATTTCTTCCTCCTAGTTTTTAAGCATGTCTAATTTAGATTTTTTTAAGCTCTAAGTATAATACAATAAGCCCCTATAAGTCAAATTATTTTTTTTTCTCCTGTCCAAAACCCGGGGAAAATGGCTGAATTTTTGAATCTTTCCGCCTTGTCAGTAAAAAATAATTTTAAACGCGGCACCCCGCGGGCCGGCATCGGTTAAAATTATTTCTCCTTTCAAGAAATTAATGATCTTGCGGATACTGGGCAAGCCCATGCCGGTGCCTTTGTCTTTGGTGGTGAAAAAGGGATACCATATTTTCTCGCGGATTTTGGGATCGACGCCCTTGCCGTTATCCTTGAGATATATTTCCAGGTCCCGGCCTTTTTTAAAGGTTACCTCTACCCGGTCCGCACCGGCTTCTTTGGAATTTAGAATGAGATTTGAAAAGATGGACTGGATAAGCGCCGGGTCATTTTCAAGCATTACCGGTTCCCCGGCGGCGTCTACAGTAATCCCTTTCTCCGCCGCAATCTTTTCCAGCAAAGCAACCAGGTCTATTTGCTCCTTTCGATCGATGGTGACGGGCCTGGAAAAATTTAAGAAACTCTCCATCATGTCGGTCAAAAACAGGATTTCCTTGCTTATTTTGCCGGTTTTTTCGTTTTCGGATTTGATGGTTTTGGTATAGCCGTAAATAACCCCCAGGGAGTTTTTTACTTCATGGGCCAGGAAAGCGGTCATTTCCCCCAGCATGGCGAAATTACCGCTGCGGCGGTCGAGCTCTTCCCGCTTCTTCTCTTCGGTTATATCCCGGATGATGAGCAATACGCCGACCTGGTCGATGGGGGTGATATGGGTCCGGAAAATCCTCTCAGCGGACGCAATCTCCGCGGTCGTTTTTTGGTCCCGGTGAAGTTCCACAAACTGTATTAACCCGGGAAAACCGGCCAATATTTTATCCAACCGGTTGTTTTTTGCGTTGGCGTAACTTTGTGAAAATAATGTTTCCGCCACGGCATTGAATATCTCGATCCTCCCGGATGCGTTCAAAAAGATAACGGCGGCATTGATATTATTGATGATGTGCTTGTTTAACTCTTCCTTTTGAGTCACCTTCTCCTGTTGGGTCGCCACGATGCTTTTTAACTGGGACTCGCTGGTCTTTAACTGCAGCAGGTAATCATGGAGGGGCGGGATACCGTCATACCCGGGTTTTTCTTTGGACTTTTTAATAAGAAATAACAGGTATATACCGGTCACCGCCAGGGTTAAACCGAAGACCATGGAAAGAATGGAAAACATTTTTTTTAACTTCTGCATGTTTTCCATTAACAGGCCCAGGTCCGTGACGCCGGCTTCTTCATATTTTTTGAATAACGCATGGATGTTCTGAAATATGAAAAGCAGCGCGATCTGGATTATCAATAATAATATAACGGTTGCTTTTTTCATGGCTCTGTCCAAAAAACTTGGTCCACAGATTACTCAGATTACCCGGATTAAAAAAAATCTATGGGCGCACTTTATTGCTATTTTAAATCATATACAGCGACTGGATGGCCTTTAAAATATGGTGACCCCAGAAGAGTGAAATATAACTGCCCAGGCTGAGAAAGGTCCCGAAAGGGAGTTTTAGTTTCAGGTTCTTTCCTTTAAAGATAATAAAGAAGACGCCCACCAATAAGCCGGCAAAGGAAGCCAGCAAGACGGCAATCACCAACCGGTCCGGGCCCAGGAAAACGCCCAGCAGCAGCATCATTTTAATATCGCCCTGCCCCAGGCCTTCGATCTTCCGGACTTTCAAATAAAAGAAATAGAGGCCGGCAAAGACCAGGGCGGACCCGATGGCCGTGGCAATGGCGGCGATGGGGGTTACCATGGGGTTGAAAAAGGCGTAGATCAAAAATACCGCTGCCCCGCCCAAAGTCAATTCATCCGGGAGGAGCTGATGCTCCAGGTCGATTAACGCCAGGGCGAGCAGCAAACATAAAAAGATGGCGCAAAAGCCGGAATATACCGGCTGTTGCTCGAAATAGAAACGATACGCCAACCAAAAACTAAATGCCGTAAAGAGTTCCACCAGGGGATAGCGCACGGATATGCGGGTTTTACAGCGGCGGCATTTGCCCCACAGGATCAGGAAACTGAGCGCGGGGATATTGTCGTAGAAGCGGATGGGGACCCCGCAGGAGGGGCAGTGAGAACCGGGGCTTACGACGCTCTGTTCCAGGGGCAGGCGGTGTATCACCACGTTTAAAAAACTGCCCACGATGAGTCCAAAGATAATTACGATTATTTCTTCCATTTGAACATCCGTATTGCTGAGATTTTCCCGGTTTGGGAATCGTATAGGTAATTTTGCCCGGTGAAATCCGGGGGAACGTTTTTCAGCAGCCCCGCCCGAACCAACTGGGCCAGGTCCGCCGGGTACCGGGTGTATTTTTGTTTAAATTGTTCCAGTGCTTTTTCCAACATCTTCTTGTCCATTTCGAATTTGATCTGGTAAAGATGCTTGAAGGCGGCGTCTTTATCCAACTGGGAAGTGGCGTTGTTATAAATTTCCACCCACATGGCGTAAGCCTGGGAAAGATCGTCTTTCATATAGATCAGGTGGGCCTCTTTGCGTCTTATCAGCGAAGGGGCCCCGGGTCGCTGCGCCGCTACCCGGAGATATTTGACGGCCCGGTCGTAATCCTTGAGGTTCCGGTAAGCATAGAAAGAGGCTTCATAATCGAAGATCCACTGGTCCGGCATATTACGGGAACCTTTTTCCAACAGCCGGATGGCCTTCTCGATATCCTGGGCTTCCAACGCCATTATCCAGGAACCTACAATATAGACGTCTTTGTAGCGGGGTTCCAGGTCGGTGATGGCGTTGAATATATTCTCCAGGTAATCGAAGCGGTTATTTAAATTGTAGGTGGAATAAAACTGGATGGCCCAGACAAAAAGCATATCGGCGGTCAATTCATGGAAACCGAAAGACAGTATTTTCAGGGTTTTCCCGGACGGCAGGGTTACGAATACATTTTTCTCGGCGAAATAATCCGTCCCTGAATCGTACCTGGACTGGAACAGCGCCGCCAGGGCCATCAATATTACAAATAGGGAAAGTAACTTTATTTTCGTCACTGGAATTCTCTTTTTCTAAAAATGATAATCGCCAGGATGAGTACGGCGCTTATATAGACAACGGCGTAAAGCAAGGCATTCAATATCTGGGAGGTCCCGATCCCCGTCTTCATCACCACCTCGCCTTTGATATTGAATTTATCCAGGTTGGGCAGGATATAATAAAAGAAATAGGCGACGATTCTTTCCAGGGGTTTCTTCAATTGTTGCGTAAACATGTTAAAGGTCCACAGGACCTGGCCGATCAGGTAGAGGGAAATGGTGAATATGGAAGAGAGGATGGGGGTGGAAAAGGAGGAAAAGAGCAGGGAGATGGCGGTAATGATTAATAGCTCCATGTATAATAATACAAAATAAACCGCGATCATGCCGTCAAATTCGCCGGTGGATAGAAAAAGGAAAAGGAAAAAAATAAGCGCCATGGATACCAGCGCCACCAACAGGGTAAAGGCAAGTCCGAAAAACTTGCCGATGATGAAATGGCCCCGGGAAATGGGTTTGCTTAATATATTGTAAATGGTTCTTTTGTCGATCTCTTTGTAAACGAGGTTAATGCCGGTGAACACGGCCGCCAGTACACTGAAGAAATGTATGGCCGCCAGGCCGACATCTTTTAATACCTTAACTTCATCGCCGATGGTTAATAGGCTGATGAGTTTGGAACTTAAGGCAAAGAATATTCCAAACGCCACCAGGAGGTAAAAGATTTTATTGCGCACGGCTTCTTTAAAGGTGTTGAGAGCAATGGCTTTTAATTTCATATTCATTCCTTTATTTCTTTTAAAAATATATCTTCAAGGGTCATCTTGGATGGGGTGACGGACAGGATATTCCCGCCGCCGCGGTTGATGATCCCGATGATGCGGTTGGATTCTTGTTGGGTATCGGCCCGTACAATATAGTCTTTGTCCCGTGGGGTATAGGCCAAATGGTTATCCTTTAATAATTGTTCAGACAGGCCGGTAAAAGCGATTTCATAGTCATGAACGCTCAGGGAGATCAAATCGGAAAGTTTGCCTTCTTTGCGGGTCGTTCCCGCCAGGATGATACCGACCCTATCGACCATCAGTTCCATATCCTGGAGGATATGGGAGGAGAAGAAAATGGTTTTACCCGCTTCTTTGAGGGAGAAGATAATATCTCTGAGTTCTTTCCTACCGATGGGGTCCAGGCCGGAAAAGGGTTCGTCCAGGATCAGCAGTTCCGGGTCGTGGACCAGGGTCTGGGCCAGCCCGATGCGCTGAACCATGCCCTTGGAGAATTTCCTCAGCTTGATGTTTTCCTTGCCTTCCAGGCCCACCAGCCGGATCAATTCCTGGGTTTTCTTTGCCAGTTGTTGTTTGGGAATGCCGAACAGCATGCCGGTAAAGGTGAGGAGTTCGACGGGGGTAAGGTAATCGTAAAAATAAGGTTGTTCGGGTAAGAAGCCCAATTTTTTCTTGCTTTCGCTTGTATTGGCCGGTTGGCCCAGGAGGGTGATCTCGCCGGCGTCGGGGAAAATGAGGCCCAGGATGCATTTGATAGTGGTGGTTTTGCCTGCGCCGTTGGGGCCCAGGAACCCGTAAACTTCTCCTTTTTCTACGCTGAGGGTAATGTCTTTTAAGACGTGGTATTGTTTGATCAAAAAGTTTGACTTGAAGGTCTTTTTTAAGTTTTTAATTTCAAGCGCTTTCATTTTCGTATCTCGTATTTTTCATGGAAGCATACTATATATTATATGGAAAAAAAAATCAAGATATCATCCCAAATCCGCCGCCTAATTTTGTGAGCCGCGAAGAACGCGAAGGGACGCGAAGAGAATGATAGAAAAAAACCTTTAATGAAAAGGCAATTGGGAACAGGCAGTGCCTGTTCCCTACTATGTGCCCTGGCGGCCATTTTGATTGCAGTCTTTTTTTGACTTTTCCCCTGCAATCCTTTATACTCTTACTATGAGCAAAAAAAGAAAACCATGCGGAATGTTAAGGCCGTTTATACGGAATGTCCAGCACGTAACGCCAAACACCCGCCGCCGCAGGAGGCGCCCATGCCTACCGATTTAGAGCTTATCGAACAATTACAAAAAGAGATCGGAATAAAGTTGCCTAACCTTGATTTTGATGAAATTATTTACAGTGATAAACCAGGCTTTTTCCTTGATATGGATGGCTACGTTACTGGGTTGAATTTGCTTAAAATCAAATTGATTCCTGTCCCTAAATCAATTTCAAAATACAAAAATCTCAAACAACTTAACTTATTTGGTACTAACTTATCCGATATTTCATTCTTGAAAGGGTTGACCCTTTTAACCGAATTATCATTAGCAGACAATCAGATCATCGATATCTCCCCTCTTCGTGGGTTGACGGATTTACAGGAATTAATTTTAGCAAATAATCAGATCAGCGATGTTTCCCCCCTGTTCGGATTGACCCGACTGAGAAAACTACGATTGGAGGATAATAAAATAAAATTTCTTCCAGAAGAATTTTTCGAATTGAAGATGGAAATAGAACTTCAGCATAAACGCAGAAGTGGGATTCATTTGGATAATAATCCTATCGAGAATCCCCCATGGGAGATTATTAAGCAAGGAAAATCGGCGGTAAAAGATTATTTCACAGCGATGAAATCGGCGGATGGCGGAGGGGCGGGTAATGTGTCCATTAATATAGACATTAGGACCGATTTTCAGGCGCTGAAATCCGATTTCTTTAAATTGAAAGACGCCCTGGATGGTGTGAAAAAAGATGCAAAGCTCAAAGATGAATTGAAAAAAATCGAAGACAGCCTGGACGAGTTATCACTGGAGCCGGAGAAAGATAAATTAGTAAAACCTCTAAATAAGATAGGCCGGTTATTAGAGCAAATGGGGGATGAAAAGTCCAGGTGGGCCAAAGCACTGAAAGGAGTGCAGAAAGGCATCGGATTAGCCTGGAAGCTCGGCAGCACCTATAATAAATTTGCGCAGTGGTTGGCGCTGCCCCTAATAGAAAAACCGGTGATATTAAATATCGAATCTGATTCCGAGTTGTCTATAAAAATAAAAAAAATAACCCTGAAAAATTTTAAAGGGCTCGGGGATAAAGAATTTTCTTTTTCCGACCGCTTCAATTTGCTGCTGGGGAATAACGGCAGCGGCAAAACCGCCGTTCTCGACGCCCTGGCATTAATACTAAATTCCATTTTTATCGGTTTCGATGAAATAGAGAAAAGGTCTCCAATCAAAGACGAAGATGTAAGACAAGTGTCCAATCCTTATGGCGATGAAGTCAGGATGGAGCCCAATTATCCCGTTTCAATCGAAGTGCAAGGAATTGTGATGGAATACCCCGTCCATTGGAATAAACGCCGTTTGGGCAGTCAAAATCAAACCGACGATGTCGATTGGGAACTTACCGCTATTACCGCCGGTTTTAACCCACATGTCAGACAAGGGAAGCATGTTACCCTTCCTATGATTGCTTATTATGGCACAGGGAGGTTATGGCTTCGCACGGAAAACGAGAAAGTCGAACCGATGCCACCGGTCTCCAGGTTGCATGCTTATAAAGACTGCCTGGACCCAAGATCCAATGAAAAAGAATTGGTTCGCTGGATGAAAGAACAGGAATTGACCAACATCCAGAAGAATACGAAGTCAAACTCATATGAAGCTGTTAAAAAAACGATAACCGGCTGTATCGAAGAATGCCAGGAAATATGGTACGATGTTCGCCGCGATTCGCTAATGCTAAAACTCAACGATGGGCATTGCCTCCCTGCGCATTTATTCAGCGACGGATACCGCAATATGATCGCCATGGTGGCCGATATCGCTTACCGTATGGCCATTCTCAACCCACACCTGGACACGTCGGTGACGCAGAAAACCCCCGGCGTCGTATTGATCGATGAAATAGACCTCCATCTGCATCCCAATTGGCAGCGCCGCGTGGTAGATGATTTGAGGGAAGCATTTCCTTGCGTACAATTCATTGCCACCAGTCACTCGCCTTTTATCATCCAATCATTGAAAAGCCCTGATAAATTGATAAACCTTAATCCTATGATGGAGCCTTTCGAAAAAACCGATATCAGTATAGAAGATATCGCCGAAGACATAATGAATGTTGAGATGCCTCAAAAAAGCAAGAGGTACAAAGATATGATGAAAACCGCGGAACAATACTATATCCTCCTGGAACAAGGAAAAAGCGCCGAAACCGATGAAGACCTTAAAAAAATCAAGAACAAATTGGATGAAAAATTGATTCGTTACAGTGACGACCCCGCGTTTCAGGCATTTCTAAAAATGAAACGGACAGCGGCAGGCTTAAATGAGACCCATCGAAAAAGGAATAAATAATAAAACATTCAACCAATACCAGGATGCGAGAGGTGATTTAATCAACAGGTTGGGCGAGTACTGCTCCTATTGTGAAAGGAAATTGCCTGCGTCGCTGGCGGTAGAGCATGTTCAACCCAAGAGCCTCTACCCCGGTTTACTTTTAGAATGGGACAATTTTTTGTTAGCTTGCCCCAGTTGTAACTCTGCAAAGGGTGATGCCGATGTACAGTTAAAAGATTATATATTGCCGCATAGAGACAATACGTTCCTGGCATTTGTTTACAGCGAAGGGGGGAGAATCACCGTTAATGACAAATTGGATGAAGAGCAAAAAAAATGCGCGCAAAATATTCTCGCCCTGGCAGGGTTGCAAAAGCGACCGAGGTTAAACGACTCAAAAGGAAGCGATAGGCGGTGGCGGCATCGCTTAGAAGCGTGGGATACAGCCACTGCTTCGTTAGACGATTTATTAAAAGATGATACTGAACCCTTAAGAAAATGTATTGTACGATTAGCAGCGGCAAATGGTCATTGGTCTATCTGGATGACGGTTTTTAAGGATGATAAAGACATGCTCAGGCGTTTTATAAAGACGTTTCGAGGCGCAAGCGAGGAATGTTTTGATGAGTCGGGGGCGCCTATTCCAAGGAAAGGCGGTATCGTATAGCGCATCGCACAATAGTAGTTCCTCATGTTGCAAGCCTCAGCCGGAGACGATGAAAAAAGAAGAGGCCCACGAATTACACGAATTAACACGAATTTGTTTTTTTCTTTTTCTTCGCGGTCCTTCGCGTTCTTCGCGGCTATTTTTAAAGTAATAGCGGTTCGCTTAATGAACCAAATCCTCGATAATCCACTCCCCAATGTTCTTTTGCTCTTTTGAAAATATATTTAACGGGGATTCCGGGGAGAAATATCCTTCACTAAATAATTTAAAAATGAATACCTCACATCCCTGTTGGGATAATCCACGATGAACTCGATATTATCGATGTCTTTTTTGATTCTCTCAACGATGGTCAAATACCCGGTTTGAAACAGGAGGGGAATCAACTCTAATTTGCCGACCTCCATATTCTCCAACTTCGATTTATTCACCCGGATATTATCCAATTCCTGGATTCCGACTGCCTGCTCCCGGATGGCCTTAATAAGAAAAGTAGGCGTCCCGGTGGAAAACCAATGATCCCTGAATTCGAAACTATTAAATAATTTCAAAATCGAAAATGGATTATAAACCCTGGTGGTTCCATCCCAGGAATAACCATTATACCATTTCCTGGTAACGTCCAACAATTCCTCGAAACTGCAATTTTCTTTTTCGGCAAATCGCTTGATGTAATCTGAGAAATAATCGATTAACTCATCCTCCGTGTACCCGGCAATGGCCGCATAATCGGGATCAAAGGTCAAATCGATCAAGTTGTTTAAATCGGAAAAGATAGAAACATGGGAAAACCTGGAAACACCGGTTATAAAAAGAAATCGTATGAAGTTGCCCATCCCTTTCAAGATGGAGAAAAACTCTTTCAATTGGGAACGGTTGATCTCCCTTTGCTCATCGTTTGTAATATGATCGATGATGAACTTGTCATACTCATCCACCAGGATTACCACGGGTTTATTCTCTCTCTTCGATAGATTCTCGATTAAGTACCTCAACCTGGTTTTACTGGCCCCACTCGCTGTAGGAAGGCCATATTCCCCGGCGATTTTATCCACTTCATCCGCCAACGCTTTCTCTACGGGAATAGACTCGCCGGCGCCAATCAAGGAAAAATCAAAATAAATCACGGGATAAGTCTGCCAATCGATCCGGTCATATATTTTGAGATTTTTAAATAAATCTTTGCGCCCGGAAAAAACTTCTTTCATTGTTGAGAGCAGGAGCGACTTCCCGAACCTCCTGGGCCGGGAAAGAAAAAAATAAGTCAACTTACTCTCGATCAATTTGGCAATATACCCGGTTTTATCCACATAAATAAAATTATTGCCCATAAGCTTAGCGAAAAATTGGACATCGATGGGGAGTTGGCGGGATTCGGAACTCTTATTTACCGGTTTTTTCTCTTCGCGTCTGCGTAAGAACCGGGCGATTTTCCCTTGGATTTTATCGATCAGTAACATACCTTTATTATAACTTATCTCGCGATTATTTTCAAACCCGGTATTCGTAATAATCGGTATCTTTAGGAGGCGGTATCGTATAGCGCATCGCGAAATAGTAGTTCCTCATGTTGCAAGCCACAGCCGGAGACGATGGAAAAAGAAGAGGCCCACGAATTACACGAATTAACACGAATTTGTTTTTTCTTTTTCTTCGCGGTCCTTCGCGTTCTTCGCGGCTATTTTTAAAGTAGCCTGTTCCCCGGCTATTTCTACCGATTTGTGCACTTAATCGTTTTCACAGCCCCTCAGAAAATACTTTACCACCTCCGGTTGTGTCCTCAAGTGATAAACAAAAAGCCGGTAAAGATGCACCCAGTCTATATCGGGGTTGCCTCTTAACAACCTATCATAACTGGCCTGCAATTGGTCCAGGTCTTCCGTGCTTTCGCATACAGACCCCATGACGCAATTGGTGGAATACCGTGTCCACCAGATATCCAATTTTCTCCACGCCGGCTGCTTGAATTTATATATACATTTTACCATTTTTCCATCCGGTTCCGCAAAGTGAACCAAATTGAGAAACTCTATGGGTAAAATATCCTCCATCGGTTCAAAAAGTGTGGGCGCCGGCGCCAAATTGGTAATCATCCAGCGATCTGGGACTACTGCCGTCAATTCGAACCAGTAAAGCAAGGGACTGCCTTTCTTACGCCTTCTCTTTTTATTGCGATCCGTAAACATAAGTTGATATAATCGTTCTTTGTCGATCTTATAAGCCTCGATGGCCTTCTTATGAAACCCTTCCTTGATCTCACACCATTTCAGCATCAACCTTTCATTGGCGCCGGGAAGCTTTCGCATCTTCAGCAGCCGGAGCAGCCTGCAATCCTTCATTTCAGTTCCCTGGTTGAGGGGGAAGTACTTTAACTGGTTCAGTGGGTTGTCTTTATTTATCAACGGCAAGTCCACCAGGTCCAGTTGTCCCTTTCGTTTATGACAGGTCAACGCCACCGGCGGGAACAGGGGCAAGAAATGTTTCAAATGCCGGGCAAACTCTTCCGGGGCGAATTGCTTTATTGTCAAAAGCATTTTCAACTCCATCTCCGGGTCCCGTCTATCAAACGGCTTCCCTTTGGAACAATTCTTAATTGTCCCAAAGATATACGAACTTGAGAAATTGACGATCTGCAGGTCCACCGTTATATCCAGCAATTTCGAGCGTACCCCCTTCATTGTCACCACGCGATCCGGGTTCACCAGGGTATCGGTTATCCGGTCGATGATATCTGCCGGTAAAATATCGCGGCAAGGGAAGTTATAGATTACATCCGGGAATACAAATTTTAGGCCCCACTTCCAATCATCCGTCCTGATCAGTTCGAACCAATGCCAATTGCTTAGTTTGGATATATAATCTTTTTCTTCGGCTGCCTGTTGGAGTTGGGAAATGAAAAGGATATCTAAGTAATGGGCCCAGCGACTGTCGAATTCGGTATCGATGGCAGAGAACTCTTTTTTTTCCCCCCATGCTTCCAATGAAGCCGCTAATTCCAGGTTGATTTCCGGGATATGTATCAAATCGATCAACTCGTGGTAATTGATTTCCATGGTATACCTCCTGGTTTCTTTCCTTGGTTACTCTTATTTTTTGCCCTTGATGGTTTAACTTTTATCCTGACCGGTGTTTTAACCGGTTTTTTTTGCTAGTTTCTCTTTTTCCGAGAGATGTTGTTCGATCAATTTATGATTGACCATTTTATACTCTGTAAAATAGCCCAGTACCGCGTAGAGTGCGTGGGGCATGTCCGCCATGAAGTGCAGCAGTTTGTCCACTTCATCCTGGAACTTACCGAAATTCGGGGCGGTTTCTTCCGCCGTCGGTCGGAACTTGCGGCCTTCCCCGGAAAACACATAATTCATATTGACGTTGTGATGGACGAATAAATATTTCATGTACTTGGCCGTAGGCAATTTGACGCCCCTCTCGAAATCCGACAGGTAACTGCGGGAAATCCCGGTTTCCTTGCTGATGGTCTCCATTGTCAGGTGAAGCTGTTCACGGATAGCCCGTAATTGCATGCCGATTTCTTTATACAAAGCCTCTTTGGCCATAATTACACCTCCCAGTGTAATAGTAAGAGAACACTATACCCTATTTTCAAGAAGGTTTCAAGTCTTTTGTATTTTTTTTTAAAATTATACTTGACAGAACTGACGAACTATGGTAAATGTACAGCATGACAATTAAAAAGATTAATTATGATATATTTGGCGATGTTAGAACGCGCTCACAATCATTCATTGTGTCGTCGTTATTTTTTGCCGGTTCAATGCCGTTAACATGGGGTATCGTCGAAGGTATCCCGTACACAATAAATAATCATATAAAAGGAGAAGAGAATGAGTGTTAATTTCAATTTAATCTCGGCGACGCTGGATGACGATGTTCATGCCGGCATCATTACGGATGTCAAAGCCATCGAGGCAAAGCTCCCGTTTGCCGTTACGCTGCCGACTGAGGAAAAAGTTTCAATGCGTGGAATCGGTCTCAAATCGATGGATTTCATGGATAAGTGTTATGAATATGCCGTAAAGAACCCGGAGTTACCGCCCAAGCACATCAACATGGTGGAATTCGAAAAAGATTTGAAGTTGGCGAAACAGCTCCAGGTCTTGATGCAGCACCTGGTGCCGTTGGTGGATAAGCTCAAAGACACTCACATGATCGTCACTTACGAAGCTTACAATGCGGCCCGGTCCTTTTATCAGCACATGAAAAATGCCGCAAACTCCAACATTCCCGGCGCCAGTGCGATTGCCAAAGAATTGGGGAAACGGTTTCATATAGTCAGGTCCACCTCCACAACTAATTCTAATTCATCCTCTTCCGCTTCCTCTTCCGACAGCGTGAGTACCGCGGCGAGGGAAAGAAAAACAGAGGAGGAGACCGAGGAAATCGAGAAATAACCCTGTTATTTCAGTGAACCCCACCCATATTTTAGGGGGCGAGGGGTGAGAGCTTGCGATGGCCCTGTGGGCTTTTGTGTTACTCTTACCTTCTCGCCCCTTTTTTTTTAGACTTTTTTCCTTTTATCCGCTGTCTCCCGGCAAGATTCCTACTCCCGGCAAATTTTTGTGGATGTCCGCTAAGTTGATGTCGATTGAGGCAAATTTTTGTGGATGTTCGCCAAAACCATACCGATTTTGACATCTGTTTTGCTGGTTTCCGCCAAATGGGAGCCGATCGAGGCAAAATTTTGCCATTAACGGCAACTTTTTGCCGATATACCGCAAAAGGGGAGCCGATTTCCACATGGGTTTTGTCGATTTCCACCAAATGGATGCCGCTTGAGGCAAAATTTTGTCGATTTGTACAAAATGGCTGTCGATTTCCGCATCGAAGTTGTCGATTCCCACAAAATGGATGCCGCTTGAGGCAAATTTTTGTCGATCGAGGCAAAATTTTGCCGATGCCCGTCAAATCGATGGCGATATTCACCAAATAGATGCCGATACCTGCATCCCATTTGTGGATTTCCGCATCCCGGCTGAAGAATTTTTTAACCACACCAACAAATCAACACTTAAAGAATGGATTGAAATATCTTAAAGAATAATTCAAGTTATTTGAAAGGTAAGTTGGCAGACACAGCAAACCACACTGCCTGGAAAGGAAATCAAGATGCAAGAAAATTTTCCACTGCCCACTTTTTTCCCAAGGAAATGTTGACATCACAACCCGCTTTCTTTAAAATGTATCCTGGTTTAATTAAGGATAAAGATAATGGTTTTGAAAGAATACAGCGAGGCTTCAAAAAGACATTTGCAAGCGTGTGAGGTCCTGTTGGCGCACCTGGACGCCCACTCCACCCAGGGGAAAAAACGCGCCTTACAGGAAACATTCTATTTGACCGGCTATATCTTTGAGTGTATTTACAAATATGCGATATATATGCTTATAGGATACGATCCCCAAAAACCCGTGCATAAGTTGGATGAAAACGGGCTTTCTTATAATCGCATAAAAACACATGACTTACAAATCTTAAAAGATGAACTGGACAGTAGAATCTCCGGCAATATTCCATTTATTAAACACGAAGATGGCATCGATAATAGCACAATAACACTTTACAAGAAATGGCATCCCAACTTCAGATACCAGGCTTTACGAGATATCGATGAAGATGGAATAAGAAAGTTTTTCGATTGGAGTAAAAGGACCCGGGAAAAAATCCTGGAAAATATATAACCACGGAGAAGACTATGTTAAAAGCATTGGAAAAAATACGACGGCTTGAAAAAGAATTGGACAAAAAAAAGACCGGACAGGAAATTAAGGATTTCAGGATAAAACTTCATTCCAATTCGACCATCACGGTATTTGTTTTATATGACAATACAAAACCGGACCTGCAGGGGCTTGCGGGTAAGGATGAAAAAATCGATATCAACTGGATAACCCGTGAAGAACTGGAAGAAGACAGTTATTATATAGCCACTTTTAATAAAAAAGAGGTAGTGGATTTGGGCTCCCGAAGGAGGTTTGCCAATTTAATCGAAATAGCAGACAAAGAAGAGATCGAATCCTGCCCTATCATAAATTTTTACAGTTATAAAGGTGGCGTAGGGCGGTCTACCACCCTGGCTATTTTTGCTTCTTATTATGCCATCAAATATGAAAAAAAAGTAGTCGTAATAGATTGTGACCTGGAAGCGCCGGGATTCATCAATTTTTATGGTATCGATTACGAGGAAACCGGGAAAAACGGTATAGTGGAACTCATCGTAAACTCCCAATTTACCGATAAAAAGCCTGATCTGAGACAGGATTATACCATCGAGGTTTCAAAAGAGTTTTCCGGGAACGGCAGCATTTTTATCATGCCCTCGGGAAATCTATCCACTCAGCTTGATCTTTCGGATTACCTGGAAGCGCTGGCGCGAATCGATTTAAGCAGCACTACTACCATTAGAAAACAATTTAAAGAAGTAATTGAACACATCAACGATGAATTCAAGCCCGATATCATATTAATAGACAATAGAACAGGGTTTAATGATGTTTTTGGGGTGCTAGGGTTTATGTTTTCCAGTATTATCGTGGGCTTTTTTGGGAATAATAGGCAGACCAGGCCGGGACTTCATTTTTTCCTGGACACCCTTTATAAAATAAAAGGCGACACCAGTTTCATCCTGGTCAATTCAATTCTACCAAACAGTCCCTATTCCAGGGCCAGGAAGTTCGAATCTGAGATCGAAAATTATTTGCAGCAGGCAATCGCTGAAAAATTGGACAGTATTCCCACCTTTTACACTTATGGGATTTCGCGGAATCCTTCATTAGAGGATATCGGAAATCCCAGTGAAGACCCAAATGTTTTCAAGGAATTTGTAAACACCGATATAAGTCGGGATTACCTGGAATTGTTTGAAAAAATGACCGAACTTATCGATCAGTATAACCAGGATAAAAAAGAAGGAAAAGAAGAACAGCCGATTCTTCCTTTTATTGAAAAAGACCCTGGTGAAATTCGCAGGATTATCCTTAATAACCTTCATGACCATTTCCCCGAACCTTATGGTGAAAGTATTAAGATCGATAGGGAATTCCTGGATTCCAATTTCTATTTTCGCAAATGCATGGAAGACATTTTTAATTTCGACAAATTCCTTTTAATAGGAGGAAAAGGAACAGGTAAGACCGTTTTATACCAGGCATTGAAAAATGATTTGTTCTTCGACAGTTTAAAGGAAAAAGCCAGGAAAAAAGATATTCCTTTCGATGTAATCAATGTCATTTCACTCCAGCAGGAAAAACAGGAATTCAAATTCCTGGAGATGGATAACCTTTATGTCGATAGTAAAAAACCCCAATTCACTATTTTTTATAAACGCTTCTGGGTAACCTATATCTGGAATGCCGTTATGCTGGAGCAAAAGAAAACCGGGTATAATTCCTCGTTTAAGGTGGAGGAGATAAAAAATGACGCCGATACCGCCAGGCGATTCTTAAGTATAATCGATGACGATGAAAAGTACATCCAGGTAGAGGCGGAGCTTAATTTATTAGATAATATTTTAAAAGAGCAGAACCAATACCTGCTGCTCCTCTTCGACCAGTTGGATATAATCGTCAAGCCGCATGAGTGGTCGGAAGGAATAGCGCCGTTGGTTAATTATTGGAGGGGGAGACCGTTTAACAGGATTTTCGGGAAACTTTTTTTAAGAAGGGACCTGTTTAACAAGATGGGTGGCCTGACGAATAAAGAATTACTGCGCAGCCAGGCCATTAATCTTGAATGGAACACGGAAGAGATGTTTGCTTTTTTCTTTAAGCCGGTTTTTCACTATTCCGGTGAGCATTTTTTCCAACTGATGAAATATTGGGGTGAGATACCAGGGGAAACCATCGATGAGATACGCCGCATCGTACAAAATCGCGCGAATTTTTTCCAGTTGCCGCCGGAACAAAAGCTCCTTGAACCGGTGGTCGACACTTTTTTTGGAAAATATTTCCAGTCCAAAACCTATCCTGGATACCAGGCCAGGAGCATAACAAAAAAAAATGAGACTTACAGTTGGTTCTATCTAAACCTGAAAAACGCCGATGATACAATTAGCCTGCGGCCTTTTATCGATCTGATAAAATTTTCCGTTGACCGGGCGCTTAAAGACAGTTCCCTGGAAAAAAACGTAAAGCCGATCTTACCGGCGGATTTCTTTATTTCAGGTACTGTAAGAGCAGAAGCGGTTAATAGGCATTTTAAAGATATTGCATCTGAAAAGGGCAATGAAGATTTGAAATGTATTATCGAATATATCCAGGGTAAACGTATCCCGGATAATTTACGTTATATAAATCTTTACCGGGATCAATTAGAAAAATTACTCCGACTTATAATCGATAAAAATCCACAACTCAAAAACAAAAATATCGACGGATTAACCAAAATTCTTATCGACAGCGGTATAATCCGGGAGCAACATCTTACCGGGGGAAGGAAAAGATATTCGTTTGCGTTTTTATATAAATACTTCCTGGGTTTAAGGGGGTAGCTCGCCCCCATCAGGATTGGCGGCCCCTAATTTTTGTTATAAAGGGCAAAGGGCAGACACGCAGGTCGCAGGTAACGCCCCTACCTAATTTTCGTGTATTTTGCGGGTCATTTTTTCTTAGCGGTCCTTCGCGTTCTTCGCGGCTATTCTTATCGTACTTGACAAAACGTACGTTTTGGCGTACATTAATGGCGGAGGAAAAAATGACAACAATCTCAGCAACCGAAGCAAGGTCCAAAATGTACCGGCTAATCGACGAAATAACTGCAAACCACGCCCCTGTTACCATAACAAGTAAAAGAGCAAATGCGATTCTTATTGCAGAGGAAGATTGGAGCGCTATCCAGGAAACACTCTATTTACTTTCCATCCCCGGTATGAGAGAATCCATTCGCGAAGGTTTGCAAACTCCTATTGAAGAATGTTCTGAGGAATTGGACTGGTGAGTTGGAACCTGGTTTATACCAAAAAGGCTCGGCATGACGCTAAAAAACTTAATGCCGCCGGCTTGCGCCCCAAAACTGAGGAGTTATTAAACATCCTCCAGGAAAACCCATTTAAAAAACCTCCTCCCTATGAAAAACTGGTGGGCGATCTTGAGGGGGCCTATTCCAGGAGAATTAATATCCAACATCGCCTGGTTTATGAAATTATTAAGGAAAAAAGGATTGTTAAAATTATTCGGATGTGGTCACATTACGAATAATTTTCAAGAGGGCCGGTTGGGGAGAGGCAAATTTTTCTACGTTTGATATTTTCTGAATTTGCCTTTATATAATATTTGATTTTTTCAGGAGTTTGCTATAAGATTATTCATGAGGTAGATATGCCAATTTATCTGGATAATTGCTGCTTCAATAGACCGTTCGACGAGCAAAGCCAGAAAATCCCCTGCAATTTATTTCACTGAAGGAGGAATAGATTATGATTACCGCTACGGAATTGAAAATAAAAGGATTTAATACGCTAACTGCCACTCTTGGAGCGGTAGAAGCTGAAAGATTTATAACTCTTATCCTGAGAGAACCCTTCGATTATACAAAATGGCAGCAGCATCTATGGGAAAATCGATCAATAGAAGATATAAGTCAAGCAGCGATGCAGCAAAGAATAAACTCGAAGACCTGATAAAAAGAATCACTTAATGACAGACAAAATTTTCTCCCCATCCTGTATTGAAAGGGCTGCGTCCACAAATCCCCGGTTAGATATCAATGGGGCTTCTACGTTCCGGTAAAGCCCGTTTTTGATCTTAATAAGTACTCCCTCCTCTATAAGCGCTTTAATATCCCTTTGATGGATTCTTCCTTGTAGAAGTTCTCCCGTTTTCACGTACCTGGTTTTTTCGTGGAAAACAGCACTGATTCTATCGTACTTTTGGCTCCTTATATCACTTTTGGATTTTTTCATATACAGATTATAATAAATGTAGAGGTTTTTGTCCACAAGACGTAGTCGATTTTCGTTTGTTTTCTTTCGACTCCGGGTAAAATCTAAGGAGAAGAGGGAAAAAGGGGCATACAAAAAAATCTCCCTATCTTTCTTCGCGGTCCTTCGCGTTCTTAGCGGCTAGTTCATTCGTTTTAATTCGTGTAATTCGTGGGCTTCTTTTTTAACGGAAATCCCCGATCAATACAAAGGGCGCCCAGTAAAAGGGGTGTCTTTTGCCATATTTCTCCATCATTTCTTTCCGGGCCACGTGCAGGGCTTCGATTTTATCCGTGTTTTTTAGGGCCCGGTAAAAGGACACCATAAGTTTTTCCGTATAATAATCATCCACTTTCCACAAACTGGCCAACACGCTGGGGGTTCCGGCATAGATAAAGGCCCGCGCCAATCCCACCATCTCATCGCCGGACGAAATATCGCTCACATTGGTTTCACAGGCGCTGAGTTTTTTTGGGGGGGAGGCTTGACATTTTATTTTATATATAATAAATTTGAAAAGTAATATTAATAATCGGCAGACCGCTAAGCTGGCCTTGCCGCTGAGGGATAAATGTTAGCGATGACCTAAAGGAGGTTAATATGACAGAGTTTAAATGCGATACAAGAAGTCACGGAAATTTTTATACGGAAAGAAACAGCCTGTGTTTACTGTTTTATACAGACTGTATAATTATTGTTAGCGACATTAAATAGAGAGGGCAACAACATGGCGCGATATCAAGTCTTCCCAAATGCCGACGCCCGAAAAGTTCTACAAAATGTAGATCGGCTTCGGTGCCATCACGACCATCTGAAAACCTTGGACAATTGCTATGCATTCATGCGGCAGAAAGAGACCTACGATCGGATGCGGGACCCGGAGTTCCGCTGTGATGACCCCGACAAGATGAACGAGCTCGACAGAGCGCACTTCACGTCTTTGATTGTCAAGCTATCGCCCGAACAGGGCGAGAAGTTCTTTCTAAGGATCAGGCAGGCATATGAACAAATCGGTGCCCTACTTCGTCGTTTTGATGACAGGGCCACAGTCGAGATTTACTTCGACTCAGCGCATATCACGATCAAGTCTCTTCAAGATGGACTTAAGCAGGATGCCGATGCTCTCGGGCGCTACTTTCCTGTGATCTTACCCATCGTGCGTAAGTGGATTGATCGCTTTGGAACTGATACATCTCTTTACGCAGTCGGTCTCTTCACGAATTTGAGCAAGGAAAAGGGTCTCTCCATCGGCGTCAGGTTCTATCCAAGCCTCCCGTTGGTCCAGATAATTCGAGGAGAAGTCGGGGCTGCCTTGTACGCACATGGTAGCGGTCTAGCCCTTCGCGTCGAGGGCAGCTTCCACACAATGCTCACGCATTCCACGGGCTTTCGAGCAAGGAATCTCTCATTGCCCATGTCGACTGGTTTCATTAAAGAGTTCCAGACTATTGTTGAGAGCTATGACGCGACTGTGTTCGGCGCGATCCAGAACATTCAGGTCGCTGACGTCTACGTGCGGAATGGTCGTTCAGATAAGCTCGTCACCGTCGCCGAGGTATCATGTGCTGATGAAAATTGGCCTGTCCCGTAATCCCCCCGTCACCGGTTTCGCGGATCAGGGTTTGAATTTCGTCGATGGAAATGCTTGACATTTTGTCTCCTATGTATTAAATTACTGAAGGAGGTTTGATATGAAAGAGTTTAAAGGCGGTACAAGAAGTAACGAAAACTTCTTATACGGAAAGAAACAGTCTGAGTTTAATGTGTTATACAGACTATATAATTATAGTTGGACAACAATAGGAGGTATCATATGCCAATCAATATAGATGGAAAGTTCTACCCCCACTTTACCGAAGATACTGAGCGGTTCTCTGACAATGACAGAGAATCTATCAGGCGAACGGTTGAGCATTTAATAACAGAACAGACCAGCGCCGCCCGACCAGGCATGTTGCTGGGCAAAATTCAATCTGGCAAAACAAAAACGTTTCTTGCGATCATTGCTTTAGCATTTGACAACGGTTTTGATATTGCTTTGATTCTTACAAAAGGAACGAAAGCCCTTGCCCGACAAACTCTCGAACGAGTAAGGCGTGATTATGGCGAGTTTTGCAAGCAAGATCAGTTGCAGATATTTGATATTATGACCGTTCCTCGAAAACTCACGGGTTATGAAGTGAATCAGAAAATTATCTTTGTTTCAAAAAAACAAACCGATAACCTTGAACGGCTTGCGACCCTATTTCGAGATACATATCCACAACTTGCTCAAAAACGTATTTTGATTATTGACGATGAGGCAGATTATGCAAGCATCGGATTCCAAAATACTCGAGAACAAGGAGTAATGATTAATAGGACAGCGCAGCAAATTGATGGATTGCGACAAATCTTACTCTCTTCGGCATTTCTTCAAGTAACAGCAACTCCATATTCGCTTTATCTGCAACCGGAAAATCTACAAATACAGGGCGTTGAATTCAGGCCAATTCGGCCAGCCTTTACTGAATTAGTTCCTGTAAACTCACAGTATGTTGGAAGCGATTATTATTTCGATAGAAGTCTTGAAGAAAATACTGGTGCCTACGTATATCAACCGGTTAGCACAAAAGAACTTAAGATACTTCGTCGACAAGACCGCCGTAGATTCCGAGTTGAGGAATGCTTAACCAGTGATGCCATTTCCATTCTTCGCTCTGCAATTTGTAATTTCATCGTAGGAGGTTGTATCCGAAGACTTCAAGAACAACACGAAGGTAAGAATCCGAGAAAATTCAGTTTCTTAATCCATACCGAAGCTAAAAGGGTAGCTCATACATGGCAAGAAAAAATTGTAATTACCTTGAACGAAAAACTTAAAGAAGCAGTCCATGCAGAACCCATGTTATTGACTCACCTTCTTACAGCATCTTATGATGATTTGGCAGTTGCGATTCGAAGCAAGAATCATTATCTCCCACCATGTAATGATGTATTGGGGGAGGCATTTACGGCTTTGGAACAGGATTGGTTGATGATTACGAAAGTGAATTCCGAGAGACAAATAGAGGAACTTCTTGATGATGGCGGTCAGTTACGTCTTAGAACTCCACTTAATATCTTCATCGGCGGGCAGATTCTTGATCGAGGCATTACGATTTCAAATTTAATTGGATTCTTTTACGGTCGTAACCCCCAATTATACCAACAAGATACTGTTTTGCAGCATTCACGAATGTTTGGATTTCGACCTATTGAAGACCTAACGGTCACACGTTTCTACACGGAGCCTCAGATTTATGATGCCATGAGGCGTATGCATGAAAGCGATGTAGCACTCCGAAACACATTTGAACGGAACCCCGACCAACCCGTCGTATTTATCCAGCGCGATAAACATGGGCGTATCATTCCATGTAATCCGAACAAGATACTTGTGTCAAATACGACAACGCTTCAACCATTCAAGCGCATATTACCAATCGGATTTCAGACTGCCAACGTAGGCCTTTTGCAAGGTCTTATTCGAGAAATAGATCAAACCATAGAGCGCCTGCGATCACATGGGAATATGGATCGTCCGTTCGAAATATCCTTAGAAGAAGGAATAGGAATCTTGAGTATTATTCAACGCACGCTCATTATGGAAACTGAGGAAGGATACAAATTCGATTGGGTTTCTACTAAAGCCGCTTTATCCCACCTAAGCAATTCTGCCACCAATACTGAAAACAGAGGTCGAATATTGTGCCTAGTGCGAACAAACCGCAATATTAGTCGTAAAGTTTCCCCTGGCAGTCACGCTGTATACTCCGACTCTCCCGACACAACACAGAACGAAGGTGTCATTGCAAAACAAGTGGCTATTGATATGCCGATTATGATTCTAATTAGACAAAACGGTTCAGAAGAGCAAGGATGGCGTGGTTTTCCATTCTACTGGCCAGTTATTGTAGCACAACAAAATATACGCACCACAATATTCGCACATGAAACAACTCCATAATGCGGAAAAGGGACATGCAAGAAAAACCATCAATAGACCGTTCGACGAGCAAAGCCAGAAAATCCCCTACATATTATTTCACTGAAGGAGGAATAGATTATGATTACCGATACGGAATTGAAAATAAAAGGATTTAATACGCTAACTGCCACTCTTGGGGCGGTAGAAGCTGAAAGATTTATAACTCTTATCCTGAGAGAACCCTTCGATTATACAAAATGGCAGCAGCATCTATGGGAAAATCGATCAATAGAAGATATAAGTAAAGCAGCTATGCAGCAAAGAATAAACTCGAAGACCTGATAAAAAGAATCACTTAACGACAGACAAAATTTTCTCCCCATCCTGTATCGAAAGGGCTGCGTCCACAAATCCCTGGTTAGATATCAATGGGGCTTCTAAGTTCCGGTAAAGCCCGTTTTTGATCTTAATAAGTACTCCCTCCTCTATAAGCGCTTTAATATCCCTTTGATGGATTCTTCCTTGTAGAAGTTCTCCCGTTTTCACGTACCTGGTTTTTTC
>Ga0315278_10000050_pt1 | contig 97462 bp, 83 predicted proteins | sample YL17G06_0_MG_FD_203880 | JGI IMG/M metagenome (GOLD analysis project Ga0315278, IMG submission 203880) | Sediment microbial communities from Yellowstone Lake, YNP, Wyoming, USA - YL17G06_0 | ecosystem: Environmental > Aquatic > Freshwater > Lake > Sediment | place: USA: Wyoming | collected... | reverse complement strand
GAAAAAATTATAGAAGACGTTGAAAATCAAAACTACCCTATTGAGATATTGTTGGAGCAATTAAACATTCCGATATCTGACGAAGACTTTCCATTATTTGATACAGCGATTTTGCTTGAAAATCTTCAGGATAAAAACCATCTTCAGCATATAAAGTTAAATATGGTTTTTTCTTTCTTGAGGACAGAAACAGCCATTGAGGGAACCGTTGAATACAATGCATCGATGTATAGGAAATCAACCGTTGAAAGAATAATTAAACATTTTTCAAATTTATTGGAGAGCGCGCTTTCAAATATGTATAGGCAGATATATGATATAGAAATCCTTTCAGAAGAAGAGAAAAGACAATTGCTGGTGGAGTTTAATGATACAGTGATGGAATATCCCAAAAACAAAACAGTACATCGACTTTTTGAAGAACAATTGGAACGGACTCCGGATTATATTGCCGTTATCGGTTCATCCGGCGCAGCGAGTTATGAATGGCCTGTACAACTATCCTATAGGGAATTGGATAAAAAATCCAACCGCTTGGCTCATTTATTAATTCAAAAAGGCGTCGTTAATGATACCATTATCGGCATAATGGTGAAACCATCGATCGAAATAATCATCGGGATATTGGGAATATTAAAATCCGGGGGAGCCTATTTGCCAATTGTTCCTATTTTCCCGGAAACACGCATAAATTATATTCTGGCGGACAGTGGAGCATCGATTTTATTAACTGATTGTGAAGATAAAAAAATTGCTGATTGTCAACTATTAATTATGAATTATGAATTGCTAATGGATCCAGGTATAGGGAATAGACATGGCTGTACCGGGGACATTAAACCGGCAACCGGTAACCGGCAACCGGCAACCGGTAACCGGCAACCGGCAGCATCTTTGGCCTATGTTATTTACACATCTGGTTCCACGGGAAGGCCCAAGGGAGCTATGATTGAACATAAAAAAATTGTTAATTTCATTATGGGGATTACATCCAGGATAAATTTTCAAACTGGGAAATCAATCCTGGCGATAACTACAATTATATTTGACATATTTGTTTTAGAAACCCTATTACCATTGACAAGTGGCATGAAAATAGTCATTGCAAAGGAAACTCAGCGAATTGATCCTGATTATTTAGATAAGTTAATTTCAATCAATCAAATAAATATGATTCAACTAATTCCAACGACGCTTGGGTTTTTAATGGCCAGTTCTCTAAGTTTAAATGGTATAACCGAGGTGATAGTCGGCGGTGAAGCTTTTCCCCAGAGTTTATATGAACGTCTGAAACATGTATTTCCCGGGAAAATATATAATTTATATGGCCCAACAGAAACAACCATCTGGTCTACATTGAAGGACTTAACTGGGGATTATATCGATGAAATAAGTATCGGGAGTCCTATATCAAATACCCAGGTATATATTCTTGATAGGAATCAAAAATTACTCCCGATAGGAGTTAAAGGGGAATTATACGTTGGGGGAGACGGGGTCGCCAGGGGATATCTTTCTAATCCAGGTCTGACCCATGAAAAATTCATTAAAAACCCTTTCAGGAAAGGAGAGCGCCTATATTCTACGGGGGACCTTGCCAGATGGCTTTCTGATGGAAACATAGAATACCTTGGAAGAGTCGACTTCCAGGTAAAAATAAGAGGATTTCGTATCGAATTGGGAGAGATAGAAAACCGTATAGTAAGTCATAGTAATATAAAAGAGGCTATCGTCTTAGATAGGAGTGATGAAAATCGTGGGGCATATATATGCGCCTATATCGTTGTGTATGACGAATTGGATGTGTCGGAATTGAGAGAATATTTGTCGGGAGAGTTGCCGGATTATATGATACCGGCATATTTTGTTCAAATAGATAAAATACCATTAACAGCAAATGGAAAAGTAGACAGAAATGCATTACTGGAGCCTTCGTTCACAATAAGTGGAGGAATGTGTGTAAAACCAAAGGATGAAGTTGAAAATAGATTAGCTGATATATGGGCCGATGTACTGGGAATAGAAAAAGAATCTATATGCATCGATTACAGCTTTTTCGAAATGGGGGGGAATTCATTGAAAGTTGGAATACTAGTTTCGAAGATCCATAAAGAATTGGGCTTGAAAGTTATGTTGGCGGACATATTTAAGCAGCCGACAATAAGAGAATTCTCGAAATATATAAAGAAATTTAGTGTAGAAAGATATATTTCAATTGAACCAATTCCTGTAAAACCACATTATGAACTATCATCCCCTCAAAAGAGATTGTACATCCTACAGCAGATGGATAAGATAGGAACAGGGTACAATATGCCGTCGGCGGCAATATTGGATGGTGACCTGGATAAAAAAAGACTCGAAAACTCCATAAGGGAATTGACTAGCCGGCATGAAAGCTTAAGAACCAGGTTTCGAATGATGGAAGGTATACCGGTGCAAATAATAGAGGAAGAAGTGACGTTTGAAATAGAGTATCACAAATTAGAAACCTGGGGAGCTGAAGAAAAAATAATCAATGACTTTGTACGCTCCTTTCAATTGGATTTGGCTCCCTTGCTGAGAGTGGGATTGATAGAAATGGAAAAACGATACATTTTGATGATCGATATGCATCACATCATTTCAGATGGAACCTCGATACAAATATTTATAAATGAATTAATGGCCCTCTATCAAAAGAAAACATTACCCCACTTACGCATCCAATATAAAGACTATTGCCAATGGCAGAGAGATAACCTGGGAAAAGAATCCATTATAAAACAGAAAGAGTATTGGATGAATCTATTCAAAGGAGAAATACCGACGCTGGAATTCCCGGCGGATTTTTTAAGACCGGTAGAACAGAGTTTTGAAGGGCATGTAGAAAATTTTGAAATTTCCATCAAAAATACCAAGATACTAAAAGCCATCGTTTTAAAAGAGAACGCGACATTATTTATGATTTTACTATCTGTCTTCAATATCTTCTTAGCTAAAGTATGCATCCAGGAAGACATCGTCGTGGGCACACCCACAGCAGGCCGGAACCATTCGGAATTACAAGGTATAATAGGCATGTTTGCCAATACCCTGCCTATAAGAAATCACCCGGAATCCCAAAAGGTATTTATCGACTTTTTAAAAGAACTAAAAGGAAATGTGATATCGACATTTGAAAACCAGGATTTCCAATATGAGGAAATGGTAGAGGCACTACCTTTAAACAGGGACACAAGCCGGAACCCACTTTTTGATGTCATGTTTGTATTGCAAAATATGGATATTTCAGATGTGGGAATACCAGGGCTGAAACTACATCCATACTCCTATGGAAACAAGACGTCTAAATTTGATCTGACTTTACAAGGAGTCGAAACCGCTAGCTCATTAAAATTCTTACTGGAGTATAGTACAAGATTGTTTAAAAAAGAAACAATTTTGCGGTTTATCGGGTATTTCAAACAAATCGTTGATATGGTTACTGAAAATCCAACCATCACTTTGTCGCAAATTGAAATAATCGATGAACAGGAAAAAAGAAAAATACTGGAATTTTCATGGGGGAATAGCGATCCATTAGACCCGGTAGATATATTACATCTATTGTTTGAAATAAAAGCAGAAGTAAAAAGAGAGGCCACGGCGCTTGTATTTAAAGGTAACCAATTCTCCTATAATCAGTTGCATAAAAAATCCAATCAACTGGCCCGATTTTTGAGGATAAAAGGAGTGAAACCTAACTCCATTGTGGGTTTACTGGCGGATCGATCCATAGAAATGGTCTTAGGGATGCTGGCAATATTGAAAGCAGGCGGGGCATATCTCCCTATTGACACGGAATACCCGGATGAACGGAAAAAATACATGCTAACAAACACGGATACAAAACTCCTATTAACAAACTTCCACATGGGGAACCTTTTCGAATACATTCCTGAAAATATAGAGATTATCGATATCAGGGATTTAAATACATTTTCCGGAGATGATAGTAACCTGGATTCCAATAATAAAGGTTCAGACCTGGTATATGTAATTTATACCTCCGGTTCCGCGGGTATGCCCAAAGGTGTCATGCAGAGTCATAGGAACCTTGTAAATCTTATCCAGTTCCAGTTAAAACATACCCAAATAAATTTCTGCAAAGTTCTACAATATTCTCCTATAAGTTTCGATGTGTCATTCCAGGAGATATTTTCAACCCTGTTGGCCGGGGGGGAACTCTATTTGATAGACAATGAAACGAGAAGGAATATACCCGCATTATGCAATGAGATAAAAGAAAACCAAATAAAAACACTCTTCTTACCCTCTGTATTATTACGATTAATATTTAAGGAAGAAGGCTATATAGAATTAATGCCACCGGGAATAGAACACATCGTGGCAGCAGGAGAGAGGCTTATTATCTATGATGGATTAAGAAAATATATAAAGGAAAACAATATATATTTGCATAACCACTACGGCCCTACCGAGACGCATGTAGTAACAACCCTGACAATAGAGCCTTCGGGTGAAATACCGGATCATCCTTCAATCGGAAAACCCATATCAAACACATATGTTTATATCCTGGATAAAACCATGCATTTGCAGCCGGTGGGAATACCTGGAGAAATATGCGTCTCAGGTTTCCCGGTTAGCAAAGGCTATTGGGGAAGCCCTGAGCCGGCAGAGAAAAAATTTGTTTCAAATCCATTTTCCACAGAGGAACGATTCAGAAAGACACCCTATCAAAGAGTGTACAAAACCGGAGATTATGCCCGGTGGATGCCTGATGGGAACATTGAGTTTTTAGGAAGAGTGGACAACCAGGTGAAAATAAAAGGTTACCGGTTAGAATTGGAAGAAATCGAAAACCAAATTCAGGATCTCGATTTTATAAAAGAATCAGTAGTCAACGTGTGGGAAGAAAAAGGCGAAAAATACCTGTGCGCATATATCGTATCTGACGAGGAAGTGGATTTATGCCAATTACGGAATACACTGGCTGAACGATTGCCCAATTATATGGTTCCATCAAGTTTTGTAAAATTAACAATGCTTCCGTTAACATCCAATGAAAAAATAGACAGGAAAAAACTTCCCTGCCCTGAAAATAACATTGAAGCCGTTGGGGATTTGTTTGTCGCTCCCAGGACCCATATAGAAGAAAAATTATCAGAGATATGGTCAAAAGTCCTGCGAATAGAGAAAAAAGGCAAGATAGGAATAGATAATAACTTTTTTAAGTTGGGGGGCGACTCCCTTAAAGCGATGGATATGGTAGCCCGTGTATATAAAGAACTGAAAGTGGAAATGTCAATTTCGGAAATATTTAAAAAGCCAACGATAAGATGGCTATCGGAATTGATCGGTCAAACTCCAGGAGAAAAATATATACCATTAACGGCAGCAGTAAAAAGAGAATATTACGAACTGTCTTCCGCTCAAAGTAGAATCTATCAATTGTATCAAATGGACACCAATAGTACAGGGTATAACATTCCTTATATCGTTTCCGTGGAAGGAGTTGTTGAAAAAGATCGGTTGGAGAATGCATTCAAAACGTTATTCAAGAAACACGAGATATTAAGAACCTCATACCAGTTTAGAAAAGACAAGTTGGTACAGAAAATCCACGATGAAGTTGCATTCAACCTTGAATATCATGATTTAACGGCAGGAAATGCAGAGGATACAAAATCGATAATAGAAAAATTTGTCCGACCATTTGATTTATCCCAGGTGCCGCTGTTGAGAGCAGGACTGATAAAATTAAAAGAAAATAAATACATAATAATGATCGATATACATCATATAAACCTGGATGGTATTACGCTTTCGATATTTATAGAAGAGCTTGTAAAAACCTACAAAGAGGAGGAATTAAAACCGCTGTTGTACCAGTACAAGGATTATTCGGAATGGGAAAACTATATGAAAGAGTCAGAAGAAATACAAAGACAAAAAGAGTTCTGGGTGAAACAGTTCGAAGGAGAAATACCGGTATTGGAACTTCCTATAGATAATAATCGACCAGTGGTACAGAGTTTTGAGGGAAGCGAGGTAGATTCTGAGTTTGATAGCAAGAAAACAAAATTATTAAAGGACTTGGCGTTTGAGGAGAGCACTCAATTAAACCCCCTATTATTTACCATTTACAACGTCTTCCTATCAAAAATATGCAATCAACATGACATCGTTGTCGGAATACCTTCAGCAAATCCGATACCACCTGGAGCATACGGTATACTGGGAATATTTGTAAATACGTTGGCGTTGCGAAATTACCCGGAACCGAGAAAAACCTTTAGAGACTTCTTACGCGAAGTGATAAAAAATCGGAATGATGCGCTGAGAAATATGAATTATCCATACAATGATCTTGTTTCTCAGTTAGTAAAAAACAGGGATTTTAGCCGCAATCCTTTGTTTGACACTATGTTTCTATTTCAGAATTTAAAAAAACCGGAAATCCAAATACAGGGACTTAATATTAAAGCAGATGAATATAAGAGCCATTCTTCCAAATTTGATCTAACGTTGCATGCATTTGAAGAAGGGAATCATCTCTGCCTGAAATTTGAATTCAGTAAAATTTTTAAAACAGAAACCATAAACCGCTTCAAGGAATATTTTGAGAATATCGCAGACATCGTTTCGAAAACTCCAGATGCCCCATTATCAGAGATAGGGATATTCTCAGAAGAGGAGAAACATAAACTTTTGGACTGTTTCAATAATATGGAAGCAATATATCCCGAAAATAAGACAATTACTGTTTTATTTGAAGAACAGGCGGATAAAACTCCCGATGACATAGCGCTTGCTTATGAGGGTGAACGATTAACATATAAAGAACTCGACTATAGGGCAAACCAACTGGCACGACTCCTCAAGAAAAGAGGGATACAACCAGATACTATCGTAGCTATGATAGTAAATCGTTCCTTAGAAATAAACATAGGAATATTGGGAATATTAAAAGCTGGGGGTGCCTATTTACCAATTGAACCGGAATACCCGGAAATACGGATTTTACAAATATTAAAAGACAGCGCGTCGGCGTTGATCCTGACACAAAAAAAGGCCATAAACAATAAACTAGGTTGCTCTCTCATTTTTATAGACGATGATAATTTAACACGAGAGGGAAAAACTGGTTTACTTCCCGTAAACAAGCCTTGTGACCTGGCTTATGTCATTTATACATCCGGTGCAATGGGGAAACCGAAGGGGATAATGGTAGAACACAAAAATGTTATCAACCTTATATTCGGGTTAAACAGCAGGGTGTTTGAACGGTATGGTAAGCGCCTGGAATTTTGTCTATTGGCGTCATATATGTTTGACGCATCCATACAGCAAATATTCGGGGCGCTACTACTTGGCCATTGTTTGAATATCGTTCCTGAAGAGTGTAGAAGAGATGGAGTGAAATTACTTACCTATTATAACGAGCATAAAATTGACGTATCGGATGGAACCCCATATCACATCCGGTTACTGTTGGAATATAGAGGGGAAAATACGCAAAAACTAGCTGTAAAGCATTTTCTTATCGGCGGAGAAGCGCTGTCTCAGAAATTGGTTAAGCGATTTTTTGAGGCGTTCCAGCAGGACACTCCATTGATTACAAATGTATATGGTCCCGCTGAATGCTGTGTGGATGCGACATTTTATGAAATTCTAAAAGAGAATATCGATAATCTTCACAACATACCTATCGGGATACCGATGCCCAATTACCGGGTGTATATTGTGAATATTGAAAATCAATTACAGCCCATAGGAGTGGCTGGTGAACTATGCATAAGCGGAATCGGTGTAGTTAGGGGGTACCTGGGAATGGTTGAAACAACCTCGATAAAATTTGTAGGCAATCCCTTTATACACGATATGAATCCCGGGTTTCCCAGCATAAAAATGTACCATACCGGAGATATGACCAGATGGATGCCAGATGGGAACATCGAATTTTTAGGCAGAATGGATCAGCAGGTAAAAATCAGGGGATTCAGGATAGAATTGGAAGAAATAGAAAATCACCTGATGAATCATGATGAAATCTGTGCGGCAGTCGCAGCAATTAAAGAAGTTACCGGCGAAAAACGCTGTGCGGATGAATTCATGAATAAATACCTCTGCGCATATTACGTTGCGGAGAGAGAATTGGAAAAATGGAGCTTACAATCTTTCTTATCCAAAAGTTTGCCAGCCTATATGATACCAACCCATTTCTTTCGCATTGAAAAAATCCCACTCTTAACCCCCAACAGTAAGATAAATCGAAATGAACTTCCTGAACCTGAGTTCAAGGCTCAATCACCGGTGGCTCCGAGATACGAGATTGAGAAAAAATTGAAACAGATACTTGAAGACGCTCTTAAAATTAAGCCCATTAGTATTTTTGACAGCTTTTTTGACCTTGGAACAGATTCAATAAGTGCAACAACAATAGCCAACTTAATTAACCAGGAATTCGGTGTAAAGATTAGCATCAAAATCATATATGAATACCCCACAATATCCGAATTGTCCTCGGAAATTAAGAAAATGAACGTTTGTATATTGCAGTAAGAGAATATGAACAACGAAACGATAATCGATAGAATAAAAAAAGCCGGAGACAAAAAGATACTAAAGCTAGACCTATCCTGTTGCGAATTAGAATACATTCCCGATGAGGTTTTTGACTTGACCCATTTAACCGTTTTAACACTAGGAGGCCGATTTAACGAGAGCAATCGTATCCAGGAATTACCGACAGAAATTTCTCGCTTAGAAAATCTTCAAGTCTTAGATTTAAGAAACAATCGATTGCAGAAATTACCGGAAGAAATTTCGCAGCTCAAAAATTTACAGCGATTAGATTTAAGTAATAACAGGTTGAAACAATTTCCTAAAAAAATCTCAGATTTGAAAAGCTTGAAATACTTAAACGCAAGTTGGAACCAATTAGAGATACTGCCTGCGGAAATATTCAAATTGGAAAATTTAGAATCTTTACTTGCATCCGACAACCATATCGAGGTTTTGCCAAAAGAGATCTCCAAATTAAAACAGCTAAAGACTTTGGATTTGAGCCATAACCGGCTAATAGGGCTACCATCAGAAATCACTCAACTAAACGAATTGCAGTCAGCGGAATTCGACCGAAACGACGAATTAAAATATCCTCCCCTTGTAATCGCTGTTAATGGTATAGGTGCTATTAAAAATTATTTCGCAGAGTTAGAACGAGGCGAAAAAGATTATTTGGATGAAATAAAATTGATTATCATAGGAAATGCAAAAGTAGGCAAAACCTCTCTAGCAAATAAAATAATCAATCTAGATAGCCATTTGAACGAAAGTGAGCCTAGTACGAAAGGCATAGCGGATAGGCCCTGGATTATCACAAAAGACAAACACAGGCTTCCTTTTGATTTAAGGGTAAACATCTGGGATTTCGGAGGGCAGGAAATCTATTACGCTACCCATCAATTTTTTTTAACCCAGCGTTCTTTTTACCTGTTGGTTACAGAGTCAAGGAACGAATATAACCACGATGAATTTTATTACTGGTTAGGTACTATAAAGTCATTAGGAGGAAAGAGTCCTGTAATCATTGTTCGGAATAAATCCGATCAACCTTCAAATGCGTTACCCATAAGTGAATATCGCAGTACGTTCAATAATATCAAGGGTTATAGGGAAACCAGTTGTTTAGACGGAAATGAAAAAACAATTGAAGAATTAAAAACCAAAATAGTCGAAATAATCACCAGAGAGAATTCGATACCTCATATAGGAGAAATTATCCCAAGAGCATGGAAAAAAATTCGGAACAAACTGGAGCTCCTGAAACAGTCTGGGAAAAATTTTATCCAATATGAAGAATATTTAGACATATGCCTAAAGCATAATATGGATGAGGAAAGGGCGCTTTATTTAAGTAGCTACTTCCATACTCTTGGAATATTTCTCCATTTTGTGAATAATTTGTTCTTAAAAGACACAATATTTTTAAATAATGAATGGTTAACAAAAAGCATTTATCGAATATTCGACGATATAACGGTCAAAAACAAACACGGAAGGTTTAATGAGGATGATTTAAACCGTATCTGGTCAGAGCAGAATTATAAGGCTAAACAATTTCAATTATTATCTTTGATGAGTGAAGAGAAATTCAATCTATGCTTCAGATTAAAGGAAGGGGAATACCTTGCCCCTCTGTTATTACCGGGAGACGAAATAAGTTATGACTGGAGAACACACAAAAATAATTTACATTTCGAGTATCGATATAAACGTTCAAATTTTATGCCCAAAGGTATTTTGACAACATTCATTGTAAAAAGAAATAGGGATATTTACAATGAGATTTACTGGCGTTACGGCGTTTTGTTGGAATATGAAAACACACGGGCAATTGTCAAGGAAAGTTGTAAAGATCGTAAAATAACGATAACCCTGGAAGGGCCTAATAAAAAGGGGTTTTTACATATTTTACGACACACCTTTCAAGAGATTCACACGAATTTTCACAACCTGGAAGTAGATGAAAGGATACCCTGTAACTGCAATAAATGCAAAAAAGAATTAAATAGTGAAGATATCCATTTTTTTGAATACGCAACATTAAGAAAATATGAGCAGAAAGGTCGAAAAACAATTGTTTGCGATAAAAGTGTGGATGAAGTATTAGTACGTGATTTGATTGATGATGTAATCGCTAACGAGGAAGAATTGGGAGAAGATTTCCTTGATCAACTTCGTGATGATCTCATTGATATAGCGATTATGCTGTTGGAAAGAAGAGGCCCCAAACAGAAAGAAAATTTATATAACGATAGTCTTACTGATCTTCTAAGGGCAAAAAAATACTACACAACTGATCAGACAAGAAGTGGTTCAGTAAATAATGACGCTGGTGAGATTGATATTATGATAAGGAAAAGTAAGACCGGAATACCTATCTCAATCATTGAAACCTTTCGATTAAATTCCTGCGGCGAAGATAATACCACAATCAGTGAGCATATAGATAAACTAATACATGATTATGACACCGCGGGTCATCCGAGAAATTTCATAATAGTGTATGCGGAAGCAAAAAATTTCTTAAAGTTGTGGAAAAATTATATCAACTATATGAAAAACATCAATAATAAAAAAGGGGTTAGAGCAGAATATCCACAAATTTATTTCGAGGATACAATTGATAAGTATACAAAAGTGACTGATGTACGAGTAGGATTAGCTCGGCATAAGCGAGAGGGCAGAGAGGTTGAAGTTTACCATATTTTTATCAAAATGAACGCAGTGGATGGACCGTAGCAGATTACGCAGATTACGCTGATAACGCTGAAATAGAAGGACACACAGAAAGCGCCGATTAAAATCGGCATGAGGTAGAGGATGAAAGTTCCATACAGTGAAGAAATAGCAAATCACACTGGCCGCCTGTTTTGAGTCATGCGGCTGCCATGGAAATACCATGGCTTCGGGTGAAGATGTTGACAGATAGTGGCGGAAAGCATAGGCAGTCATTGCTGCAATTGAGCTCCGAAAACACCACCAACTGGGTGACCATCCTGTTGTGTGAAGGAGAAGGCAATATTTTCCATAGTGTTATGTCGAGTTATGGGAGAACCCGGCGGAGTCTAAGCACGCCACACTCGGCATGTGCGGAAGCTTCGTGCGCGTGAAGCGGGAGAGCGCAGTCGCGGAGGAACCCTCCATTTAAAAGCTGGGGGGCAATTATTTGAATGTCCCCTAATCTAAACCTTCATTACCTCATCAAGGGCAGCGGTGAAATGCTTATCCCAACAGGGGAATCCCAGGAAGTGAAGCCCGAGGAATTCAATTTTTATATGACGGGAGTCATATTTATATGCCGGTTGGCATTGAGAAATGAACCGCAGATCCCCTTCCTCTCCTGGAAAAAGTTTCCCCGCGCAATAAAAATGACTGCCCGCACAATGATAATGACCTCCCACGCACGGAAATAGTTTCCCCGCACACGGATAAAGTTTCCCCGCGCAACTTATTTATCCTACTTTGCCATGAAAATGGCTTCCCAAAGGCTCTTTATTACTTTCTTTGCAGGATTATCGATTTCCCGTGCCGGGTTTTGATTTTCCTGCCACATATAATCGTTTTCCTTTTCATCGATATCTTCATACCTTGTGATGATTTATTCCTAAATCGACCATCAACTATTACCTTCGACTACCTGAAACCTTTTAATATATAGACGGTGAATTCAAAAGTTTGGTTCTTTCTCATTTTGAATGGGTAAATCCAATTTTGTATAGTCTGATTTTTACCCATTGAATCCTTATGCCGCACCTTCAGGCATATATATTAATCCTGCCGACCTACATTTCATAGCTTATTGAGCTTATATTGATCCTTTGAGGGGCGCGATCAACTCTTTTTGCACTTATTCTCCCTTTCGGAGCGCCGACCTCACCCCTTTAAAGGTCCTGTATCAAGCCTTTTTGCTATTGTATCACTCCTTCTTACTATTATCTCACACCTTCGAGCTCCTGTATCACCTCTCAAAAAAGTTACCAAAAAAATTTTTAGGGATGGTATTGATCCTAAAAGGATTGATACCGATCCTTTGGGAATCGAATTAACCTCTATAAGGATTGAGATCGATCCTTTTAGATGTAAATTTACATTCCCCAGGGGGATGATATAATACCTTCGACGGCTGATATAGTAGAAAAAAGGAGTGATCCAGGCGCTTAAAGGATTCAATTAATAGTTCTAAGGGTTGGAATAGGGGCTCGAGGCATCGATCTATCAGCAAAAAATGTGTTACCCATTCAAAATGAGAAAGAACCAAAAGTTTTTTTAACCACTTGACTTAATCCCTATTTTTTTATATACTTTTGACTTAAATTTCTATAAAGGAGGGACTCGTGGATAGTCTCGAAGGAATTGACAGCAGATTCAGACATGCGATACTTGCGGCAAAGCGGGCGAAACAACTGGTCGGCGGCGCCAGGAAAAAAGTGGATATTAGCTCCGAAAACCCCTTAACCATCGCCCTCGAAGAAATCAGGCAGGGGAAAATAAATTTTCATATCCTGGAAGAAGAAGAGGCGCGGGAGCTTCCCAAAGAGGAGGCGGAAGTCGCGGAAGAAGATAACCAAGAAAAGGAAATAGATAGAGACTTGTTTTTTAGGCCAAACGTCAACAGCAACTTCGAAGAAGAGGAAGAAGAAGAAGAAGAGGAAGAAGACGAAGATGAGGACGAAGCCGCGGATGAAGATGAGGATGAAGATGATGATGATGGAGATGGCGATGATTATGGCGACGATTACGATGATGACGATGAAGAGGACGAAGGGATAATATATGAAGGGGATGAGGAGGATGATTAGGAGTAAATTGTATTGAGGCGCTAACTCATTAATGCCTTAATGCAGACATCCCATCATGGCCATTGTCGTCCGGTCTCCCAATTGGATTGGCGATTGTATCATGGGCCTCCCCGCCCTGCGGGCGCTAACGGACCATTTCCCCGGCGAAGATATCTACCTGGCGGTAAAACACTACCTCTATGACGTCTATAAGAACCTGGAAGGGATCAAAGGTATTATCACCATCCCGGATCATGTGGGTCTCAAAAATATCTTTCAAATCACCGGCCAATTAAAAAAATACCGTTTCGATTCAGGAATACTGTTTACCAATTCTTTCCACTCCGCCCTGCTGTTCAAACTGGCGGGCGTTAAGTTTTTAACCGGGTACAGTAAAGATTTGAGGGGATTCTTACTGGATAATAAAATCCAATTTCCCCGCGGCGCCAGGGACAAAGAGAAACATCATATCTATTTTTACCTGGACCTGGCAGCCCTTTTTATCAAAGAAAAAAAAGGCGCGGCAATAATAGCTAAACAGTATTCGGATGAATTACCTGTTCCGCCGGCAGAGAAGGAAAACGCCCGGTCTTTGTTAATAGGAATGGGGATAAATCCATCAAGCAGGCTTATCGGCATTTCCCCTTCCGCCGCCTACGGATCCGCCAAGCAGTGGCCGCCGGAACGATTCGGCCAATTGATAAACCGAATCGCCGCGGAAACCCCCGGCGCCCAAATCCTGCTGTTGGGCTCAGCCGGCGAAAGGGAACGGATTGCCCGGATCATCGATATTAGCAATGCCCACGGCGAAAACAAAAAAGCGAACCTTCATAACCTGGCCGGCCGGTTGAAACTGGGAGAGGCCATTGCCGCCATCTCTTTGTGTAATGTGTTTGTCAGTAACGATTCCGGGTTGATGCATGTGGCTTACAGTTTAAATGTACCGCTGGCGGCGATTTTCGGTCCTACCCGGCCGCATAAGACAGGGCCTTTGTTGGAATATCACCCGCGGGTAAAAATCCTGCACCACCCGACTCCCTGCGCCCCCTGCAATGACAGGGACTGCCCGGTCCACCACGCCTGCATGAACGCCGTCGCCGTGGACGAAGTGCTTGAGGCCATTCATTCGCTCGGGGGCATGAGTTGAATATGAATAAAGCGATTTTTTTTGACCGCGACGGCACGATTATCGAAGAAAGAGGTTATATCTCCCGGCTCCGGCAATCGGAAATTTTCCCCTTTACCGCTGAGGCCGTACGGCTGATGAATGAAAATCATTTCAAAGCCATCGTAATTACCAATCAATCCGCCATTGCCCGCGGAATCTGCACCCCGGAACAGGTGGAAACGATTCACCGGGAAATCTCGGAAACGCTGGCCAAACAAGGCGCCGTGATCGACCGGTTCTATTACTGCCCCTTTCACACGGAGGGAGTTATCCCGGCCTACAAGAAAAAGTCGGAATGTCGGAAACCATTGCCGGGAATGATCTTCCAGGCGGCGGCCGATTTCCACATCGACCTGTCGCAATCCTATATGGTGGGCGATGACCTGGTGGATATCGAGACCGGCAAAAACGCCGGCTGTAAAACCGTCCTGGTTTTAACCGGCAAAGGCCGCCAGGTCTTTGAGCAATTGCCGGGCCGGGATATCCAACCGGATATCGTTTCAGAAAACATCCTCACCGTCATAATAGAGATTTGCCGCTAGTGCTTCGTCAATTCTCGATTGCCGGATAGAGATAATAAATTCGAAATCCGAAATTCGAAATCCGAAACAAATTCAAATGACCAAAATACAAATGACCAAAACGAAAACAGCCGCCTCCGGCGGCAAATTGCTTTTGTTTTGAATTTTAAATTTTTGAATTTTGGATTTGTTTCGAATTTCGTGCTTCGTGCTTCGGATTTATTCTTTTCCCGTTTTCAATAAAATAATTTTTTCTTACCTGTTGACATTGCCGATAAAATATAGTATCCTTATCATCTTGTTGGGCGGTTAGCTCATCTGGTAGAGTGTCGGTTTTACACGCCGAGGGTTAGAGGTTCGACTCCTCTACCGCCCATGTACCTGCTGGATGCAGGAAAACGGATCGCAGTAAGAGCTGTAAATTAGAATGGGGTCGTAGTTCAGTTGGTTAGAACGCATGCCTGTCACGCATGAGGCCGCGAGTTCGAGTCTCGTCGACCCCGCCATTTACAACCTCAGGTTTGGGGGCGAAATGGGTTCGACAGTATCGAGGAAGTTAAAGCTGCAGGTTGAGTTGAGCACCTCAATAAACGGCTCAAAAAAAGAAACGCAAACGAGTTACCACTCGCAGCGTAAAATTACGCTGCCGTTCCCGTTGCCCTCTCCCGTGGGGGAACGATGAACGCCACAATGCGGGATAAGCCCGGCTGAATCGGCCTTTTGTTCCACCGGGACGAAAAATCCTGAAAGGACGGCCGCGGTTGTTTTTGTTTGTTTTTGAGCCGCGGAGGATTTAAAAACAAAATATATCTGTAGATGCTTTAATGGAAACTTTATTGGACGCGGGTTCAATTCCCGCCGCCTCCACTTTGCTGTGAGATGAAGTGCTGTGAGATGAAGTTGTGAGATGACATTAAGAATAATATGAAAAATAAATTTGCCCTGGCTGCCCTGTTCGCCCTTCTCATCCCCCTCGCCATGTTCCCCCTTTCCCTGGTGGTGCGTACTTACGACCACCCGGGTTTCACGCGCCTCGTTTTCGAAAGCATCCAGGGGTTTCACTATAAAGTATTCCAATCCACAACCGGCCTGGAAATCCAACTAAAAGAAAAAGCGGACCTCAAAGAAGAAATTGTCACCCAATCCGTGTTGATAGACAAAGTGGTTCACCGATTGGAAAACAATAAAAGCGTTTTCAACATCCGCCTGAAATCCCCCTTTAAAGTCCAGCGAAGTTTTGTGCTGGAAAATCCGTTCCGCCTGGTGTTCGACCTGGCGAGTTCCGGGGAACCCGCTGCCAAAGAAGAAGTAAAAAACGACGCGACAAAACCGGAGACCACAAAAACAGGAGCAGTTAATCCCACACCTTCCCAGGCAACCGGCCCGGCAAGCGAAAACCCACTTTCCCCGAAGAAACAGGGGGTCATTGAGACCATCTGCATCGATCCCGGCCACGGCGGCAGCGACCTGGGCGCAGTGGGCAAAGGGGACAGCCTGGAAAAAAACATTACCCTTAAAGTAGGGTTGATGTTAAAGCAAGTCATCATGTCCAAACTGGGAATCCAGGTGGTCATGACCAGGGAAAACGACGGCGAAGTCTCCTTGAATTCCCGCGTCTCCATTGCCAATAACCGAAAAGCCCATATGTTTGTTTCCATCCATGTCAATTCATCTTTCAGGAAAGCGGCCAGGGGTTCGGAAACCTTTTATGTCAGTTTAAAAGCCACCGACCAGGAGGCGTTCCTATTGTCCCAGAAAGAGAACCAATCCACATCCACGTCTTCGCCCGATGAGGAGCCCCGGGATGTCGTCCAGGATGATGAATTAAAAATGATCTTATGGGATATGGCGCAGACCGAGTATATCAAAGAATCCAGTAAACTGGCGGAATTTATCCAGGAAGAGTTGAACGTATTATTGCTTACCGGGAACCGCGGCGTCAAGCAGGCGCCTTTCCGCGTGTTGATGCGGGCCGCCATGCCCGCGGTGCTGGTGGAAATCGCTTTTCTTTCAAACAGCGAAGAAGAAAAAAAATTGCAGGATGATGCATTTTTAAATAATGTGGCGGATGCCATTTATACCGGTATTTCCAGGTATATTCATTATTATAATAACCCGGCCGGACCGGGTGGATAGGATAGACAGGGGCCGGTACAACGATGAACAAGAAAATAATTTATTCCCTGGTGGGATTGGCCCTGATTTTTTTCCTCGGCGCACTGATTATCTTTCTCAATTCCAAAAGCGGCGCAAAAAAAAAAGACCTTGCCGTCGTAACGGGCAATAACGTCCGGGAAGAACTAAAAGCGCCGGAACTCCTGAAAGTAAAGATTTTTTTTTTAACGGAAGACCCCTCGTATATGAAACCCGTGGAATATGAACTGGAGCGCCCCACTATTTATCAAGAGATTTACAGGAAATTCGTCGAATTACTGCTGAAAGGCGCGGAAAATGCCGTCGCCCCTGTTCCCGAAGGCGCAACGGTCAGAAGCGTCTATTATATCGAACAAAAACAACTACTGGTAATCGATTTCAGCGAGGAATTAACCGATCGCTTTCCTGCCGGAAGTACTTCCGAATTAGAGTTTATCTACTTTATCGTCAATAATACCTGTTATAATTTCAAAGAAATCAAGGCAGTGAAATTCCTGGTGTCCGGTAACGAATCCGGGGAGCTGACCGGTCATATCGACATAGAGAATCCCTTTTACCCCGATCAAATGTTCTTAAAAAATTTAATGGAATAACGGCGTCCCATGAATAACAAAGCAATCGGTGTTTTCGATTCGGGCATCGGCGGTTTGACCGTTTATAAAGCCCTCAAGGAAAGGTTGCCGGGGGAGAAAGTGGTTTACCTGGGAGACACGGCGCGGCTGCCGTATGGCTCCAAATCGGCGGAAACTATTATTCATTTTTCCCAGGACAATGCCGGGTTTTTGCTGACCAGGGATATTAAAATAATCGTCGTGGCGTGCAATTCCGCTTCTTCCCATGCCATACCCCACCTCCAGGATAAGTTTGATAAAATCCCGGTGCTGGGGGTGATCGAGCCCGGGGCCGAAGCGGCCGTGGAAAACAGCAGCGGGAAGATCGGGGTCATCGGCACCACCGCCACCATCATGTCCGGGGCCTATGAACGGGCGATACTGGAAAGAAAACCCGACGCCCGGATTATCGCTAAGGATTGCCCGTTGTTTGTGCCGCTGGTGGAAGAAGGGTGGGCCAACCACCGCGTGACACAACTGGTGGCGGAAGAGTATTTGCTGCCGTTAAAAGAAGCGGGTATCGACAGCCTGGTGTTGGGGTGTACTCATTACCCCGTCTTAAAGGATGTGATTTCCAGGGTGTTGGGGGAGAGTATTCGTTTGATCGATTCCGCTGAAACTACCGCCCGGAAGGTTTATACTATTTTAAAAGCGTTGGGCTGGTTGAGCCGTATCGGTAATGACAGGGAGGATGAATTTTATGTAACGGATTTCCCGGACCGGTTTAAAAAAGTAGGGGAAATTTTCCTGCGGAGAAAAATAGAGAAAGTCACCACCGTTGATGTATGCACGATGGCAAAAAAAACAAACGTATGATTATACCGATTGGGCACGAGGACCAGGAAGTATATAAATTACCCTGGGTTACCTTTTTTATAATGGCCGTTTGTCTCATTGTGCATATCATGACCATCGGCGCAATGGACCGGTTGGAAGAGAAGGGGACCGCCATTTTGCAAGAAATGTTCGAATATTACGCCCAACACCCCTACCTCCAATTGGACCCTGAAGTAAAAAAAATTATCTTACCGAATTTAACAAATGAAGAAGCCCTTTCCCAGGAATTATTTAACAAGTATAAGCGGGAGGGCAATGAACCGGTGGATGAGGAGACGCGGGCGGAACAACAGGAAGAATTAAACCGGATGACCAGGGAGTTTAAAGAACTCCTGGACGGCATCCCTTACAGGAAATGGGGACTGACCCCCGCCCGGAAAACCCTTCCCGGTTTTTTCACTTACATGTTCCTGCACAGCGGTTGGCTGCATTTGATCGGCAACCTCTTTTTGCTTTACCTGTGCGGGCCCTTTATCGAAGACCGGTGGGGGAAAATCATTTATACGCCATTCTATTTGTTGGGCGGAATTTTCTCCGCCTTCATGTTTTCCGTCCACTACCCCACGTTCGATGGGCCGTTGATCGGGGCTTCCGGGGCGGTTTCAGCGGTGATGGGGGCGTTTCTCATTACCAACTGGAAAACCAAAATCCATTTTTTTTATATGTTTTCCTTTTTGATTCGCGGTACCTTTAGCGCGCCTGCCTGGTTGATGCTGCCCATATGGGTGTTAATGGAGTTTTTCAACGCCCGTGTTATGGATTCCATTAATACCGGCGGCGGCGGCGGTGGGGTGGCGCATTGGGCGCATGTTTGGGGCTTTGTTTTTGGGGCCGTCATCGCCGCCGGGATGAAATATTTAAAGATTGAAGAAAAATACATCAACCCCATCATCCAGGCGGAAACGCGTTATGTCAACCCCAGTTACGCGCGTTACGAGGAAGCCGCCGATCTCAGGAACGCCGGGAAAATAGACGAGGCTTATGAAGCGTTGAAAGAAGCGGCCCGGCTGGATGGGGCGGATGCGGAAGTGGTGGAGGCCTACTGGCATATGAGCCTGGAAAAGGGACAAGCACAGGAAGCAGCGCCCCGTTTCTCCCGGTTTATCCGGAAGGAAACCATAAACGGTCAATTGGATATGGCATACAACCATTACCGGCAGTTAAAAGAGGCGCTCCCGGGGGCAGTCATCTCCAATCAATCGTTGTTGGTTTTAATGGAATACCTGGTGCAGCGTGATGAAAAAAAAGAGGCGGGGTTGTTGGCCGCTGAAATTTCCCGGGCCATCGATGTCAATGCGCCGGCCGGACTTTTGCTGCAATTTTCCGACCTGGCGTTACAGCTTGATCCGGCGTTGGCTGAGCGGGCGATCGTTTTTTGCGAAGGTCATCTTGATATCCCGGGAAGCAAGAAAGCGGAATTAAAGGCAAAATTAGCCGCCGCTAAAGCGCGTAAGATTGCCGTCGCCCCCCCTGAACCCGCGCCTTTCCCTGGGCCTGAAAATGCAAATATAACTATAACCGTAACCCCGGTGGTGCCCCTGGAAATGAAGGGTTCGGTTATGACGGTAAAATTGGAGAAAGTCGGGGCCAGGGCGCTGCCCCTTAATAAAATAAAGGCTATATCTTCGGCCCATATCACTTCCCAGGGGGAGCGTAAGTTTTTATTGATCGATCTTTTCCTGGATGACCCGGCTGCGCCCCCGCCGAACAATGCTGTCCGTACAGTACGTATTCTCAGTCTTCATTTCAATGCCCGGGCCTTTTTCCCTGAAATTTACAACCCGGTGGAGGCGTACCGCAAATTTATTGCCACATTGCTCCAATGCACCGGCGCCCGGCCGCACCCGGACCTGGAAACCGCTCGACTGGTAAAGGTCAACGCATTCCCCACCATTAAAGCGTATGAAGATGCCCTTTTCTCTTGATTCGGATTTGACCACCGGGAAATCATTCGGGTATAATAAACGTGAACCAAAGGTAATAAAAATTCTTCCTATTTACGAAAATATGAACCTGGAGAAAAAGCTAAGAGGAGAAAAAAAAGATGGGCAGACTACCAATCACCATTCCACAACTCAACTGACTGTTAGAGATAGAAAATCCCTTGGTGTTTCTTTGTGCCTTTGTGCCTTGGTGGCTATTTCCATGACAAACGCTATTTAAAAAAAAATTTCAATCTGCTAAAATGGATTCTGACAATTGAAAGGAGTTACTATGCATGGAAATATGAATAAATTAATTTTTTCCCTGGCCCTTTGCCAACTGGCAGGCGTTATCGGCGGCCTTTTTAACGCCGCTTCTATCCGGTCCTGGTATCTTACCGTTAATAAACCCTCTTTCAATCCACCCAACTGGGTCTTTGGCCCGGTGTGGATTACCCTGTACCTGCTCATGGGCATCGCCCTCTTCCTGGTCTGGACCAGCGATTCCCCGGGAAAAGCCAAACAAACGGCCATGATTTTTTTCTTCATCCAACTGGCTGTCAACATGGCCTGGAGCTTCTTTTTCTTCTACTTGAAAAGCCCCTCCCTGGCCTTGATCGATATTATTGCGCTGCTGATCTTTATCCTGCTGACCCTATGGAAATTTTTCCCCGTGAACCGGACCGCAGGATACCTGATGCTGCCCTACCTCCTATGGGTCGGATTTGCCGCCATACTCAATTATTCCATCTGGACCTTGAACCGTTGAAAATAACATTTCAATTCTCCGTCAAAACCCTTGACAGTCAACCCCATAAATGGTAAATATATAACCATGACTACTGAAATAGAAAAAAGATACGAAGAAAACAAACTGATCAAGCAAGAGACCCGGATCACGGTTCTTATCAGCCTTGCCATCCTGGTCTCGGTGGGCATCTATACCGCCCTGGCTTACTTTGTCAAAATCGGCCCCCTTCTCAACGATCAAGAAAGCCTCAAAAAGGCGTACGACATGATTAATCTGGTTGTCATCATGCTGATGATCGTTATACTGGCAGTCAGGCGATCCATTTATTACTCGCCCTGGTTTATAAAGGAGGATTTCACCCTTCCCCAGGTACTGGCGAAGTGGCGCATCATCGATATCATGCTGTTGGCCATCGCGGAAACCATTCCCATCTGCGGCATGGTAATAACATGGTTGGGCATCCCGTTCAACAGGACCTTCCACTTCTTTGTCGCCGGCGCCCTGCTGGTCATCATATTGATGCCCGTCCCCATAAAAGTAAGAAGCAAACTGGGCATCCTGAGGAAAACCCACACAGACCTGTAAGATATCGCACCGGTAAAGGTAAAAGAAGGGTTAAAAAAAGAAGTTGACGCCAAACGATTGATTTAGTCGTCGATATATTATAAAATTTGGCGTCGGAGTTTAAAATGAAAAAAAATATTTTATTGGTCGAATACGCCGCGGCTTCCATAGATACGATCAAAGATTTATTCTCCCACCCCCTGTTTGAAATCACCGTGGTGGAAGAGGGCGACGCCGCCAAAAGGATGCTGACACAAAACCGCTACGATTTAATGATCACCGCCGCCATGCTGCCGAAATTCCACGGCTTCAACCTATCCTACCACGCCGCCGCCAACTACCCCAATCTAAAAATCATCATCATCAGCGAAATATACAAAGGCATGGAGTACAAACAGCAGGCCATTAACCAGTACAAAGCCCATGACTTTTTCGAAAAACCCCTGGAGAAAGAAAAATTCAAAAAACGGGTACTGGAACTCCTGGCCGTCAACGAAAAAGAAATGGCGCAAGAAAACCTGCTCACCACTTCCCAACCCCCCATCCCGGATACCAGGAAAATCCCCACCATCAAGAAATTAAAAGAAGATGAAAAACAATTAAGCTCGGAAGACCTTTTCGGCGACCTCCTGGAAGAAGTCCAGGAAATCAAACCCTTCGAAATCAAACTGGAAGAGGAATTGCAAAAAGAGACGGGCCCACATGTGATAAAAACCGAAAAAAAAGCGCCGGAAGATGCCGATATCCTGGTAACCCGCCAGATGCCGTCGCCGTCGCCGGCGCCGTCGCCGTCGCCATCCATGACCCAGACGCTTAAAAAAGACGCGGCAGCCACTCAAGTTCTTCCCGACCTGGAAGCCCTCCTGGCAAGAGAGGCCAATATCACCAGGCCCATCAAAACCGCGAAACCTGGAGAAGGCGCTTCCACACGCAAAATAGATATCGACCTCGACGAACTGTTTAAAACAAAAAAAGAAGACAAAAAAGAAAACCGGGAAACACTCAAATTCAAAAAAATAGAAGAAGATATCTCTAAAAAATTCGAAGACACCCTTTCCGGCTTAGGAATCAAAGGAAAAGGCGCACAACTGAAAGATACCGCGACCCGGCCCATTAAAATCGAAGAAACGCTCGCCCAAAAGGCGCGAGAACTGGAAACCCAGGAAAAAGACGAGAAAAAAAATGAACTGGGCGGCTATGATATCATCGGTTTAATCGCCCGGGGCGGGATGGCCGAAATTTATAAAGCCAAAAGAAAAGGCGTCAAAGGATTTGAAAAAATTATCGCCTTAAAAAAAATCCTGGCCGGCTACGGCAAAGATGATAAATACATCGAAATGTTCGTGGATGAAGCCAAAATCGCCGCCGAACTCACCCACCCCAATATCGTCCAGATCTATGACCTGGGCGAAAAAGACGATTATTACTTTATCGCCATGGAATACGTTTCCGGCAAGGATTTACGCCTGATACTCCGGAAATTATCCGACTCCGGCCGGCTCCTGCCGGAAGAACTTTCCCTGTACCTGGTATTGGAAGTATTAAAAGCATTGAATTACGCCCATTCAGCCAAAGACAGCTCCGGGAAAAACCTCGATATCGTGCACCGCGACATCTCACCCCCCAATATCCTGGTGGCTTTCAACGGCGATGTGAAATTGACCGACTTCGGCGTCTCAAAAGCTTCTATAAAAATGCATCAAACCGTTGCCGGCGCCTTGAAAGGCAAATTGTTGTACATGTCCCCCGAACAAGCCCGCGCCGAAAAAGATACCGACCACCGCTCGGATTTGTACTCCGTGGGAATCATTTTTTTCGAATTAATCACCGGCGAAAAACTATTTATGGACTCCTCAGACATCGCTGTCCTGCACAAAGTCCAGAACGGCGAGATCATCAAACCCGGACTGGTGAAAAAAGATATCGACCCCCAACTGGAATTCATCATTTTAAGAATGCTCAACAAAGATAAAACCAAACGATATCAAAAAGCCTCCGATATCATTAACGATTTGCTCGCTTACCTGGTGAGAAACTACGACCGCACCGCCACTGCCGCCCACCTTTCCCATGCCATTTACGACTTATTCAAAGACGAAATCGAAAAAGAAGGGATAAAAATCGATCTAAAACCCATCCCCTATAACATAAACAGGTTACAACGAATCGAAATGGAGCCTCCGCCGACGCCGACGACGACGCTGCTAACACAGGTTATTACACCGCCGGTGGAAAAGGAACCGCAAAAATTGGAGAAACAAGACACGCTGGTGGAACCGGAAGAAGATTTCCATCCATTGGTGGAGATCGAATTTGAAGATGAGCAAGGACAGGCGCTAGAGCAAGAACCGGGCGCCGCCACAACGGTTTTGGAACGCACGGAATCCCCCGCATGGGAAGACGGGGCAGAATTGGAAGACAAAAATAAAGCCGCCGAATCGCCTACTATCCGCGCGGAAATGGAATTCAGCGCACTGTCCGAACTCCAGGCCATAAAAGATGAAGAAACCCGGAAGCGAAAAAAGTATCTCTATATTGCCCTGGTCATTATCATTATCCTGGGGGCCCTCATCGCATACTACCTGGTAACCGGCAAAGGTACGCCTTTAGAAACAACCGCACCGGGCCCGCAAACAGGAACCGTGGAAACCGGTACAACTCCCGCCGAAACCCCCGGCGCCGCCGACGCCGCCGCCGCCGCTGCCGTTGAAACCCCGAAGGCCACTGGAGAAACCCAGGCAAAGGAGAAGGGGGCGCCGCCGTCAACGCAGTCAACGCCGCCAACGTCACCAACTCCGCAAACCCAACAACCGGAAGTGAAAAAAGAAACCCCTGCAAATGAAAATATCCCGGAACAGAAACCGGAACAGAAAATAAAGCCGCAAGAAGAAGCGAAACAAGAACCCAAACAAGAACCGCCCGTAGACCAGGAAGCCCTGGCCGATGAACTGGTAAAGAAAACGGAAGAAGCGCAGAAACAACCGGAAGCGGAACAAAACAAGGTCGCCGAGGGCGACATCATCGCCCTCAGCGAAGTAGATACGCCACCGGTGGGAATCTCCACGCCCGCAGTAGAAATTACCCCGCTGGACACAAGAACCCTCAAATCCGATGAAATGGTGATGGCCGGTTACCTGGTGGACCACAACGGCAATGTCGGCGAAGTCCGGCTTATAAAAAAATCCAGTGCGAAAAAAATCAATACCGCCATCGAAAAAACCATTGCCGGTTGGAAATTCAAACCGGCCGTCAAAAACAACGTCAGGGTCAAAGTATGGAAAACCATTTCATTAACCATAAAAAAATAAAGCAATAAGGAGTAAATAATGGACCATTTAAATGATGACGCCAATGCCTTTTACGAAAGAACAATGAAAGAAGCCAGGAAGCAAATCGAAATTATCGACGCCAGGATCGAAGAAGAACTGGCCCGGGTCAAAGATACCATCAACACCCTCCAACAGCAGAAAAAGGCGGTCAGGCAGATTTACGACGGCGCAGCCCTGGTTCTGGGCGCGAAGAATGAATTTGAAGAGGACGAAACCAAAGGAGACGCTTAATAAATAGTTTCCTGTAAATTAAAAAATAGCACGCCGATGTATCGCGGTAGCGGCGTACCGCGGCGTTGCGGCGTATAAAACAAGGAAGAATGAGCGCCATGCCGGAGCAAGAGATGGATTATAAAAAGACGCTGGAATACCTGGGAAAGATCGACGAACATAAAAACATGAACCTATCCCTGGTAAAAACCCAGGCAATCCTCCGCCATTTACCTTTCCCGTTAAATTCCCTCGCTTTTATCCAGGTGGCCGGCACCAACGGCAAAGGTTCCACCGCCCATTTCCTGGCCTCCGTGCTCCGGGCTTCCGGTCGCAAAGTGGGGCTTTTTACGTCCCCCCATCTCCATGATGTCAGGGAACGCATCAAAGTGGATAACCGGGAGATTTCCGAAACCGCTTTCACCGCCTGCATAGGGGTGGTAAAAGAACTGTCCGAGCAACTTGTGCAAAAAAAAATTATTACCGATATGCCCACCTATTTCGAGTACATTTTTCTCGCTTCACTTTATCATTTTTCACGGGAGCAAGTCGCCGTCGCCGTGCTGGAAGTCGGTTTAGGCGGACGGCTGGACGCCACTTCCGCCATCACCCCCATCCTATCGGTGATAACCGGCATATCCCACGACCACACGGCCATACTGGGCCGACGGATAAAGGATATCGCCGCGGAAAAAGCCGGCGTCATAAAAAAAGGCGTCCCCGTGGTCTGCGGATGCAATGTCCATTCCGTATCCCATACGGTCATTAAGAAAAAAGCCGCCGAATTAGACGCCCCCTTTTACCGGGTCATCGATTCCCAAAACCGGTTGACTGTCGAAGACCTGGCCAACGGTTACCGTTGTTGCTATGTAACCGACAAAGAGAGCCATGAATTCGACGTGCACATGAACGGCCGGCATCAGGCCCGCAATGCCGCCGCCGTTGTCAAAACCGTCCGGGTCCTTAATGAATTGGGATTCGCCATATCGCCGGAAGCGGTTCGCGAAGGAATAAAAAACACCCATGTCCCGGCCAGGATCGAAATCATTGAGAAACTTACGGAAAACCCACACCCCGCCAAAATCACCGTGATCCTGGACGGCAGTCACAACGTGGAAAGCATCAAAATGTTAAGCGCTTTCCTGGAGCAAAAGAAAAAACGCCGGCTCACGTTGATATTCGGCGTCCTGCAAGATAAAAACTACCGACAAATGACCCGCCTGCTCCTTCCTTTCGTGGAAAATGTAATTATCAGCGAACCGATTTCCCGGCGGGCGCTGCCGGCGGAAAAACTGGCCCGCCTTTTCAATAAACAGGGGCTGAAAAATGTCCTGGTCCAACCTGACCTTAAAAAGGCCCTGGATATCGCCCAAAAATGGCGAGAAGAAATACTGGTTACCGGGTCTTTTTACCTGGTAGGGGAAATGAGATATATTATTATGCATGGAGGCTAAGTCAAACAATGGATTTTATAAAATTCAAAGAAACAGAACAAAAATACAGGGATTTAAAAGAGAAAATGGGCAGCGGTGAAATAAGTCCCGAAGAGATGAAAAAAGAATTGAAAAATATGATGGTCCTGGATGAAAACGGGAGCTACTGGATGCTCGGCGGGAAAACAGGGAAATGGTATGTCTACAATGGCACCGATTGGAAAGAAAGCAACCCTTTTCAAGAAAAACCCCAACCCACATCCGTATATACGGAACCGGCCGGTGAAACAACCGTGGATGCGGAAAGCGAAAGCGCAAACGCATTTATAGGCTCAGGTATAGGAACAGGGTTAGGCGTAGAAGCAGGCAACAACATCCAAATCGATAGGTTCGGGGACGAGAGCATGGCGGGAGACGGCGAAGGAGACAGAGGGGGCGAAGAAGAGGGAAAAGGAGAAGAAGAAGAAAATATCGACAAAAATAAAGAAGAGTACGAGACCGGGGACGAGGAACCCTTTGTGCTGGATGTAACCGGGGAAATATCGACGCGGGAGGCGCCAACCCCGGCCATGGTGGATGGAAGCGCCGGCATGGACGCGCTCGCCCATGAGAAAGACCAACCCGACCGCTATACCATATGTAAAATATGTAAGTCCAAGATTTCCCAATATTCTATTTACTGTCCTGTTTGCGGCGCCAACCAGAAAGATGCGGCCGCGCCTTCCCTGAAAGCCGACAGGACCGTGGTTAAAGAAAACGAACTATTGCTTGCCTCGGTAAAAATAGCATCCGTGGTTTTTTTCCTGGGGGGCCTGGGTTTGATTATAGGCGTCTTATGGGGGGCCGCTTTCGGGGTGTTTAAAACCCATTTACCCGAGTTCCAACCGCTGCTGCCGGATATGCTGGCGGATACAAGGGGCGGGATTGCCGGGGGATTGATCTTTGCCGCCGTCGGGGGCATTGCCGGTTTCACCATCTCTGCTTTCACAGCGGCTGTTTTGAGTATTATTTACAATATCATCGCCTTCATCTTCGGCGGCATACGATTTAAGATAAAACAATAACCCATATAGGGGAAACGGCAAATTACAAATTACAAACCACAAATTACAAACAAATTCAAAATTCAAAAGTTCGAAATTCAAAACAAAAACAGGCGCCCGAAACAGGGAATGATAAAAGGGCGGACACGCAGGCCGCCCCTACGGAATCCTAAATCACAGTTTTGTTCATTGTCTTTTTGAAATTTGTTTGTGGTTTGTGATTTGTCATTTGGAATTTTTAAAGTTATTCTTTAGTACTTCTACGGTTTGTTCGGCGATTTCCAGTTCTTCGTTAGTGGGGACAACCATTACCTTTACCCTGGAATTGGGGGTTGAAATAACTCCGAATGTGCCGAAGGCTTTTTCATTGGCTTCCTTATCCAACAGGATGCCCAGGGAATCCATATTTTCCAGCACTTTCCTGCGTACATTGCGGTCCCTTTCGCCGATTCCGCCGGTAAAAATGACCAGGTCTACGCCGTTCATGGCGGCTATATACGAGCCGATATACTTTTTAATCCGGTAGGAGAAAACTTCCAGCGCCAGCATCGCGCCGTGGTGACCCTCGGCTACCTTTTGCTCGATATCCCTCATGTCCGGGGACACCCCGGAAAGCCCTTTAACCCCACACTGCTTGTTTAAAAAATCATCCAATTGCGCAATCGAGAGGTTTTCGGTTTTCTGTAGGAAGGTAGGAATAGCCGGGTCGATATCGCCGCAGCGGGTGCCCATGACCAACCCTTCCAGCGGGGTGAATCCCATCGACGTATCGACGGACTTCCCGTACTCGATGGCGGCCATGGATGAGCCGTTACCCAGGTGGCAGGTAATGATTTTCAAATCTTTCATGGTTTTGCCCATTTCCCTGGCCCCCTGTTTGGCCACGAAAAAATGAGAGGTGCCGTGGAACCCGTAACGCCGGATTTTGTATTTTTCGTAGTATGTATAAGGGAGGGCGTAGATATACGCCTTTTCAGGCATGGTTTGATGGAATGCCGTATCGAAAGTGCCGGCCATGGGGATGCCGGGCAATATGCGCTGCGCCGCTTCGATGCCGATGATATTGGGCGGGTTATGCAGCGGCGCCAGCGGGATACATTCTCTCAGGGCGTCCATTACCGCATCGGTTATCATAACCGTACCGCTGAATTTTTCACCCGCATGAACCACGCGGTGCCCGATGCCGTAAATCTCGCCCTTATCCTTGATAACGCCGTCTTTCGGGTCGGTCAGGTAATCCACGATGAGCTTGACGCCTTCCTCATGGTTACTAATCGTTGTCTCGATTACTTTTTTCTCGTCGCCTTTGTAATAGTTCAATACAGAACCTTTAATGCCGATACGTTCCAGCAAGCCCCTGGCAAGAACCTGGTTCTTTTCCATATTGATCAACTGGAACTTGATGGATGAACTTCCACTGTTAATTACCAATACTTTCATTTTTTACCTCTTATTTATTTTCGTTATTGAAAAAATTATATTTTTGCAGCCAGTTAATGTTAGGCATTATTATACATCTTTTTCAGCAAAATACAAGGCTTCACCATTTTTTAAATTCCAGTTTGTCTTCGTTTTTTTCTTCGAACCGGGCCAGCATAAAGACCAGGTCGGACAGGCGGTTCATGTATTTTTTTACCGCACCCGGGATATTTTCCTCTTCGGCCAGGGATAAAATTCTCCGTTCCGCCCGCCGGGCCACTGTACAGCAGACATCCAGTTTCGCCGACTGCGGGGTACTGCCCGGGATAACAAACCCGGTCAGTTCCACTTCCTTTTCAAACTCATGGACATAAAGGGTGACGCGTTCTACATCGGCCCCCGTGACCGGGTACGGGAAAACGCCCACGGAAGCCAGGGCGCCCACCACCCGGAAAAGGTCCTCCTGGATTTCCTTGATAATCAGTTTCACCCGGTCCGATTTCACCAGGTGTTTTGCTTCCGCCAGGTGGGCGTTCAGTTCATCCACCGTACCGTAAGCTTCCACCCGGGGACTGTTTTTTTTAACCCGCTCGCCGGTCCATAGACCTGTTGAGCCGCTGTCACCCGTTTTCGTACTAATCGACATATCTGTTCCTTTTAAAGCCTCTTATTCTTTAATCGGTTTAAATTCGCCGTATTGAGAACTGAAAATTTTGCATTTCCCTTTGGTTTTCCAGCGGACATTAAAATTGTAATAGAAGTCCAGGTATTCCGAATCGCCGCCGCTTTGGGTTGTAATCAAATAGCGGTTGCCCACCACGCCGATCAGTCTCGCTTTCCCACCCGGGTAAGGTCTGCCCGCTTCCGCCGAAGGGTCCGCCGGGATCCAACCGTAATTGGGCAGGTACACTTCCGGCCAGCGGTGCCAGACATTATCGATCCCTTTATCTTTGCTGCGCACGACTACGGAACCCACATACCTGGCCGGTAAACCGGCGGCGCGGCACATGGCGATAAATACGAAGGAATACTCGCTGCAAGACCCTGTCCCCCGTTTCAATACCGTGGGAGCCGGATTCCAGCCGCCCAGCGGTTTCAAGTTGTAGTCGATTTTATCGGTGATATAATTAAAAATCTTACGCATCATCCAGTAGGGGCGTTTTTCATCCCCCAGCGCCGCTTTTACCGCCGCCTGGATCACGGGATTCTTAAGATCGTATTTAAACCCGTCCGCCAGGTAAATACCCAGGCTTTTGGGAATATCGTTCAACGAACCCACCCGCTCCGGGAAAATGTAATATTCCGTTACGAAAAGCCGGGCTTTTAGCTTTAGACTGGGCTTTAAAAAGGAATTTACCGGGACCTCCGGGAACTGAAACCGGGCGAATTTCTGCCCCCATTTATCGGCGACAAATGAAGCCGGCGGAGAGCTGTAGGAAATTTCCCCCAGGATTTCCTGGTTATTCAAATTCCCCGGTACGGCGATAAATGAATCCACGTCCAGGACCGTATCCGGGCCGAAGTTTTTAAATTCGCTGACAATTTCCCATTCATAGATATTCGGGTCCATTTTGCGCATGAACTCTTCGGCCCGCAAGTCCAGGCGATAAAGTTCTTCCTTTTGGTAATCCACGTTCCACAGCGTTTGACGTACGCTGTCCCAGCAGATGCCGTAAGGGTACGGGCCGTTGGCGCGGAGGAACACCGATACATCGCCGGTTGCCGGGTCCAGGCGGTAGAGCATATCGTCGGCGTTATCCGTGGCCCAGAGGTATTGGCCGTCGAAGGTCAGGCCGTTCACCTGTTCGGAAGGGGCCGGGATATTTTCGTGCATCATGCCGTCTGTGCGGTTGATTTTCAGCAGTTTCTTATTACCTTTATCGCACATCCACAGGAATTCGCCGTCGAAAGCCAGGCCCCCCGGGTCCGGCGCATTGGATTCCAATATCTTTTCCGCGACGCCGGTTTCAACATTAATGCCGTAAATCCAACCCTCTTTCCCGTCGCTGCACCAGAGCAGTTTCCCGTCCCAGGCCAATCCCCTGGGCTCGTAGCCCGGGGCCTCCAGGGTCTTTTTAATTTCACCTGTTCCCGGGTCCAGGGCATAGATTTTGTAAGTCCCGCTGTCCGCCAACCAGAGAAGTTTACCGTCGAAACACAAACCCGTGGGATGATGCCCGGGGGTTTTGAAAGTTTCAGCCGCATCCCCTACCACGCCCGGCAGCGCCGGCAGCGCCAGGGCCATACCGAAAAATAGACCGACACTTAATAAAGCAAGAATGATTTTTTTTTGTTCACACATAATGACCTCCATTCGTTCATAGATTCATTTTACCAGTAATCGATGAAAATGTAAACCTGGCAACCCCCCATTTTTTCCCCGCGGCGCGGGGGGCCGTTTTGTATGACCGTACCGGGAGATTTAACTTCCTAACAGCATCCGGCTCGGAACCGACAAAGACTACTCCTCATGCAGCCAGGGGGCTTTTTTACTAATACCTCAAAAAAGCGTGCAAAAAAAACAAGGATTTGAGACACTGTCATCAAAGAAGGAAAAACCTGGGCCGTGCAAGGAGGGTTGGGGCGCCGCCCCATTTTGAAAAATCGCCCCCTGGACCCCTAAAAAACTTTTTATTACCTACATTAATCGGCCGTTATCAGACCGGTGAAGGGGGTTAATCTCGATGAACCCCATTGTTTGATCTCTTCATATAACCTCCGGCCCATTGTATGTCCTAATACGGTGTTTATATTGGTATGGCCTTTGTGAAACTGGAAATAGGATTCCAATATACCCTGCGCCGTTTCATGTTGAATTTCAGCGGATTGGAACAAATTGTTTAAAAACACGACGGAGTCGAGATTACCGGTAATGCCGATGCCGTGAAAAATTCGCCTGACCCCTTCCGCCCGCGAAATACACGAAAAACTCGAAAAGGCTGACAAATCTGCATTTTAAGATTATACTTGAAACGTGAGGTAAAAATGTTAAGTATCGGACATATCGTGCCTGTGAAAAAAAGGATTCAAATCGATATTCCTGCCGCCTATATCAATAAGGAAATCGAAATTCTCATTATTCCCATTGAAAAACCCAGGAAAGAAAAGCGCCCTAAAGAAGTAATTGGACGAGCGGCGTACACCCGGTAAGCTGGTCTTATCGCTGATCAAGAATCGCCTTTGCCCCCTTGCTAGACTTCGTTTCTTTCCCCTTTCCCCTGGTGTTTCTTTGTGCCTTGTACTGGCGTGCCTTGGTGGCTATTTTTATTCAGGCCGCAAGTTCTGCTTTACTATTGAAATCAAAATCATTTTTGGTTAAAATATAGCATCGCAAAAAAATGCAAACCCGGCGGCGAATAAAGGAGGACATGGTCATTGACTACCGCGGAGAAAGGTATTAACGTATGACTCAACAGGTATTTATCTCCTATTCCAACGAGAATGAAACCGACCGCCAGGTTGCCGATAAAATTTATGATACTTTGAAAGCCAGGGGGATTTCTTGTTGGGCGGCTCACCGGGATATCGGCGCGGGTCAAAATTGGCAGGATGAGATCAGTAAAGCCATCTCCAACTCACGGGTAATGATCGAGGTGCGTTCAGACTTTACTGAAAAATCCCCTTATGTCAAGAAAGAGGTTCGCCAGGCTGAGGAAGAAAATTTGATCATTATTCCTTTTTGTATTGAAAAGGTATCTCTCTCCGGGGGGGGGAAGCTGCTGTTGAGCAATCGCCAATGGATAAACGCTTATCTCCATCTCCGGGATAAGGACCTGGAGCAATTGGTTATGACCTTACACAGTTACCTGGAGATAGAGCCGGGAAGAACCTTTAAGAAAGAGAAAAAGCCGCCTGAGGTTGATATCGGACCTGATTTCATTAGGGATTTGAAATCGAAAGGCTGGGATGTTAAAAAGAATGAGAATGATTCCTGGGAAGCCTTTTATAGAACTTACGACATCAAAATGATCCATATCCCCCCGGGAAAATTCATGATGGGCTCAAATGATGGCAGAGATAATGAAAAACCACTGCATGAAGTGGACCTGGATGGTTACTGGATCGGCAAATATGAGGTAACCTTTGGCCAATACGATCGATACTGCGGGGAGACTGGAAAGAAAAAACCGGGTGATAAAGGCTGGGGCGGGGAAAACCAGCCGGTTATTAATGTCTCCTGGGATGACGCGACTGCTTACTGCGATTGGCTATCCAAAAAAACCGGGCTGACATTCCAATTGCCCACGGAAGCCCAGTGGGAGAAAGCTGCGCGCGGCAGCCGCGGCTTTCAATACCCCTGGGGCAATGATTTCGATAGGACTAAGTGTAATTCAGTTGAAAGTGGGTTGAAGCAAACCATGCCGGTGGGATCATTTCATTCGGGAAAGAGCCCGTACGGGTGTATGGATATGGCCGGTAACGTGTGGGAATGGTGCGCCGATTGGTATGATGCGGATTATTATAAGAATAGCCCGGCTAAGAATCCGCAAGGGCCTTTAGCGGGCGTTTACCGTGCTTTGCACGGCGGCTCCTGGGGCAGTGAATCCGTCCTTCTGCGTTGTGCTGCGCGCTACGGCGATGATCCCCGGGGCGGCTTGCTCTACGGCGGGTTTCGTGTTGTCTTTTTGTGCGCCCCCAGTCATACAAGGGAAGAATGAAATGATGAATGATGAAGAAAAAACAGGAAGCGAGGAAGAGCGGAAGAGCGGAAAAAGATAGAAGAAAAGAAGAGTTCGCCCGTTTATTAGCAGGGGCCTCTGGCCCTACCAATAATAAAATCGATGAAAAATTCGCCTGAGCATGAATTCTTCCCACGGAACACTCGGAAAACACAGGAAGGCCCAAATTGGTAGGGAACAGGCGCCGCCTGTTCCCTCAAATACCTTGTCGGAACAGGCAATGCCTGTTCCCTACAATATTAAATATCAAAATCTCCATGGCTTCCAAGAAAGGTAGGTTCGTCTTTCACCCCGTTGAGGCGGGTTTCCAGTTCTTTGTAGTTGGGTAGATGTTTGGCTCAATGCTTTTGGATTTCACTCTTGAACGGAGACCGTCTTATACTCTGAAAATTCTCAAATCTTTAATGGCTTCAAAATGTTTATCCAGGGTAAATAGCGGCACATCATTGCTGAGAGAGACCTGCGCGATCGCCCTCTTCGAAAGCTTTTTCATCCACTTCTATGCTGCCCAGGCGATCGGCCAGGGTTTTTAATTTAGCTCTTCTTATTTGTTCTTTCACTGCCAGGGCTACAGCTTCGGCTTTGGATTTGGCTATAGAAAAGCGCATTAATTCATGGACCAGTCTTTCGTCAAGCGACACGGTTGTTCTCATTTATTCTTCCTCTACCAATAATCATAAAATAATTTATTAATAATGTCAATTGTAAAACGATGAAAAATTCGCCTGGCCCCTTCCGTTTTCCCCTTGGTGTTTCTTTGTGCCTTGGCGTCTTGGTGGCTATTTTTATTCAAGCCGCAAGTTCCGCTTTACTATTGAAATCAAGAACATTTTCGGTTAAAATATAGCATCGCAAAAAAATGCAAACCCGGCGGCGAAAACAGGAGGAAATGATCAATGATTACTGCGGAGAAAGGTCTTAACGTATGACTCAACAGGTATTTATCTCTTATTCCAACAAGAATGAAACCGACCGCCAGGTTGCCGATACGATTTATGATATATTAAAAGCCAGGGAGATTCCTTGCTGGGTGGCTCACCGGGATATCGGCGCGGGTCAAAATTGGCTGGATGAGATCAGCAAAGCCATCTCCAATTCATGGGTAATGATCGTGGTGCTTTCAGGCTTTACTGAAAAATCCTCTTATGTCAAGAAAGAGGTTGGCCAGGCGGCGGAAGAAAATTTGACTATTATTCCTTTTTGTACTGAAAAAGTATCTCTCACCAGCGGTTTGAGGCTGCTTTTGAACGACTGCCAATGGATAAACGCCCATCTCATGCGCCAGGATAAGGCCCTGGAGCAGTTAGTCGAGGATTTACGCCGTTACCTGGGAATATATCCGGGAAAAACCCTTAAGCAAGAAGAAAAGCCGCTTGAAGTAAATACGCAATCCTTTCGGAAGAATTCCAAAACATCTCTCCGGCGAAAACGGGTTTTATGGGCCACTTCAATCATTATTGCAGTTATTGCGGTTGTTTTTTTTATAAATCAATGGACTCATAATCTGGGAACTACCCCGTTAGAGAACAAAACGGGAATAGTTAAACCTGGGGATACATTGACTGATGTGAAGAAAACAAAATCAGCGGAAGATGCGCCAAAAAACACAGCGGCAAAACCCACGGAAAATAAGCAACCAAATACGGCGACAAAACCAATTGAAAAAAAGGAAACCGCTAAACCACCGGATAAAAATGAAACGGAAAAAAAAGAAAAACAAGAAGCGCCCATAAAAGGGGAGCCTGATTTCATCAATGATTTGAAATCGAAAGGCTGGGACGTTAAAAAGAATGAGAATGACTACTGGGAAGCCTTTTATAGAGCTTACCGCATCAAAATGATCCATATCTCACCGGGAAAATTCATGATGGGCTCAAATGATGGCAGAGATAATGAAAAACCACCTCATGAAGTGGACCTGGATGGTTACTGGATAGGCAAATATGAGATAACCTTTGCCCAATACGATCGATATTGTGAAGCGACTGGGAAAAAGAAACCGGGTGATGAAGGGTGGGGCAGGGAAAACCGGCCGGTCATTAATGTCTCCTGGAATGATGCGGATGCTTACTGCAATTGGTTATCCCAAAAAACCGGGCTAACATTCCAATTACCAACGGAAGCCCAATGGGAAAAAGCCGCGCGGGGAAACAGCAGCCTTATTTACCCCTGGGGCAATGATTTCGATAAAAATAAGTGTAATTCGGCTGAAAGTGGGTTGAAGCAAACCATGCCGGTGGGAACATATCCTTCGGGAAAGAGTCCGTACGGGTGTATGGATATGGCCGGTAACGTGTGGGAATGGTGCGCCGATTGTTATGGCGAAAACTATTATAAGGAAAGCCCTGGTAAGAATCCCCAGGGGCCTGCTAGCGGCTCGTTCCGGGTGCTGCGCGGCGGCAGTTGGGTCTACGGCGCCCCGCGTTGCCGGGCGGCTTGCCGCCTCCTCCTCCACCCCGCCCTCCGCGGCGGCCTTGTCGGCTTTCGCCTTTCGAGGTCATTATAACTTTCCCCTTTACCCCTTTACCCCTTTCGCGCTTTCGCGCGCGGGAAAATGAAATGATGAATGATGAATGATGAATGATGAAGAATGAAAGGAAAATTCGAAATCCGAATATCGAAACCGTGTGTACATACAAATCCCAAATAGCGAAACGTAAAGGTTCAAAATCCCAAAAAAAAACAGGCCGCCTAAAATAAGAGGAGCGAAAAAAGTACTTTTTTCTCTTTATACCTTGAAAAAAACTGCGTTTTATTCTATATTGTTTACGCGGAAAATGATAATGTGCGATATGCACAAAGGAGTACTAAAATGACTGTAATCGAAGCAACCGCTGAAACATTACATATGAAACCGGATGTGCTTTTAAAAGAGAGCCTTGAGTTTTACATTGAACAAAAAATTTCGGCAATTGAAGCCGATATCTTTCTAATTGCCAAAAAATACGGGGTGAAAGATGTCTTTGAATTGGATAAAAGGATTGAAGAGGGGCTTATTAGCGAAACCGAAGCTTATGATGATTATTTCCACCTCGACCACCTTGAAGCCGAACGACAAAAACTCAAAAAGGTTGCTGAGAATTTCTAATGGCCCATCTCGATGACTTAAAAAAGATTGCAAAAGTCGAATTTGGCGATATTGTCAAGAGTGTTCATCACCTGGATTACAAATTAAGGATCCTTCTCATCGATAATAGTTTTATAGATGCGCATCTTTCAGAGAGTTTACCAGGAAAGTTTGGTTATCATTGGGAATGCATGGACCCGGCCGGCACATTTTACCGGTATGACAACTTTCCCGATCAAAAGTTCAGATACTTATCGACTTATCCATATCATTTTCATAACGGTACTCAGCGGAATGTTGTATCTCCTCCTTTTCCGTTGAACATCATAGATGGCTTCAGGGGGTTTTTAGAGTTTGTAAAAGAAAAAATGGGAAGTTAATCCCCAGTCGTAATCGAAGGTACATTTTCTTCTGTCCCTGAATTTTTCCCCTGGTGTACCTTTGTGCCTTGTACTGTCGTGCCTTTGTGGCTATTTTCCCGTTTCCTTTTCTGTGTTTTCCGTGTGTTCCGTGGGCTTCCGCTTTATTGTTTTACTGTTGAGAAAAATTCGCCTGTCCCCTTCCGCTTCCATTCCGCTTCTTTCATTTCCTGAATTTAAACCAGGAAAAGGTTGAATAAAAATGAATTCAATATTATAATTGTTTTCATGAATATCAAAAAAACAATTGAATACTGGACCACATCGTCGAAATATGACCTGGAAGTTGCCGACTCACTATTTGAAAATAAAAAATATCACGATGTACCAATGGTTACTAGCGAAATTAGAGGGATAATAAGAAGATTTGCCGAGGCAATTGAGAATGAAGGGATTACTATACAGAAAATTTTTTTATATGGTTCCTATTCCCGTGGGGAAGAGAGAAAATATAGTGACATCGATGTGGCAGTGGTATCTAAGGATTTCGAAGAAGACACGATTGAAGCCAACATGAAACTGCTGCGGATTGCTGTCCGGGTGGATGTACGACTGGCTCCATTGGCCATTGCCCAATCGGAACTGGTAAACTTGCATATCCCCATTATAGGCGAGGCCCAAAAAGGCATTGATATGACCTTCGCAGCCGCTTGATGGTATTTTTTGAGCGTCCCATTTAATTATTGCCGGTTTTCCTGCATAACTGCCCAATAGTAAAGTCGCAAAAACTCCTCGGGGCTTACAACTTCAAATGCATTACTTTGCAACATACTCTTCCTCAAAAACCTGTTTCCGAATTTTGCGTAGGTTGGTAATTACCTCTTCTTTCGTCTCTCCCAGGCCAAAACCGCCGGAAGCATGGATTTGTTTCTGTAACTGGCGCAAATTGCGCTGCCAGGCATCATATTTGATTTCTGCCAAACGGCGCTGCACTGCTTGCCCGATGAAATCAATCATGTTCCCTCAAATACCTTGCAGAACAGGCAATGTTTCAGCGGATAATTTGAGTATCCCATAATTTTGCTTCATGTAACACGAGGAAATCTTTATGCAGCACGTGGGGATATGCAGGCAGCACGCGGAAATCGCAAAGGCGCACGCGGACATCGCCAGGGCGCACGCAGAGATCGCAAAGTCACACGTAAACATCGCAAAGGCGCACGCGGAAATCGCCAGGGCACACGCGGACATCGCTAAGGCGCACGAAAACTTCGCAAAGCCACACATAAACATCGCAAAGGCACACGCGGACATCGCCAGGGCGCACGAAAACTTCGCAAAGGCACACGCGGAGATCGCCAGGGCGCACGAAAACATCGCAAAGACGCACGCGGAGATCGCAAAGGCACACGATTTGATCTGTAAGCAGCACGTTACCATCGGTATCGGCACGAAATATTTAATGAAACAAAACTTTATTCCGATATATACGTAATAATTATCTTAAACAGTGAGGTAAACTATGGATAGAAAAACGTTGTTAAGAAACATCGGTGAAAAATTGCGGGTCATCCGCGATTCTTTAAAATTAAAAAACGTCGAAATGGCCGACCGCCTCGGTACATATAGAACCAGCTACTACCACTACGAACTCGGCGATACCTCTCCCCAAATAATTACCCTCTACCGGTTAGGAATGGCCAACGATATTTCCATGGACTGGTTGATCCTCGACCGCGGCCCCATGCACTACAAAGATAAAGAAATTCCCATCCAAGCAGTACCTGAACCTCCCAGGGAAATCGTTCCCCCTATTGCCCTGGAAAGAGACGTCAAAGAACTGCTGGTACATATGGAAAAAAGCCCCTTACTGCGCCACGAAATCTTACTGATGTTCTATAAATTCAAAGAAAATCATAAAGAAATCGAACAATAAAAAAATAAGCCACGGACGAACACGGACTGACACTGACTAAAAAAACGAAAACAAAAAAAATAGCCGCGAAGGTCCCGGCGGGTCACCCTTATAGCGAAGACACGCGAAGTAGGGGCAAACCCCTCCCCGCAGTTCTCTTACCTTCTTACCCTCTAATCTTTTGTCCGTGTTTAGTCCGTGTTCGTCCGTGGCTGCGTGTTTGTGCTTTTCTTTGACTTTATCTCTCTCCAGTGATACAATGGCTTACATGATTGAAAAAACTGTCTTAAACTGCGGCCTGGTGATAATCAGCGAATTTCTCCCCGGTTTCTCCTCCGTCGCCCTCAGCTACTCCGTCCGCGGCGGCTCCCGCATTGAAAATACCGATAATAACGGCATCCACCACTGCATCGAACATATGCTCTTTAAAGGAACTTCCAAATACGACCTTAAACAAATCGCCGATATCTCCGACCGCCTGGGCGGCCGACTGAACGCCTTCACCAGCAAAGAAATTACCCAATACTATACTAAATCCATCGCTGAAAAACTGCCCGACTCCTTCGATATCCTTACCGATATCATCATCAACTCCACCTTCCCCATGGACGAATTCCTTAAAGAACGAAACGTCCTGATCCAGGAAATTAAAGAAGCCGAAGATAACCCGGAAACCAACGCCTTTGAAATCCTCTATGAAGAAATTTTTAAAAACAACGGCCTGGGCTTCCCTATCGGCGGCAAAGAAGACCGCGTCGCTTCCTTCGACCGAAATTCCATCTATGATTTCTATAAAAATTGCTATACCCCGGATAACCTTTTACTGGCATGCGTAGGCAATATCCGCCATGAACACCTGGTCCAACTGGCCAATGATGCGTTTAAACATTTTCCCCCACGAAAACCGACGGAATTTAACTTCCCCATCCCCTCCTACCAGGCCGATATTTTCGCACAGAAAAATAAATCCCTCAACCAGGCCTATGCCATCATCGGGTTCGAAGCCCCTTCCTCCATCTCCCCCCTGAGACACCGGTTTTCCATTATGAACGATATCCTGGGCGGCGGCATGAGCTCACGCTTGTTCCAACAAATCAGGGAAGAAAAAGCCCTGGCCTATACGGTTAATTCCTTTGCCGATACCTACCTGGACTGCGGCATCCAACTTATCTATTCTATCGTGGATAAAAAAAAGATCACCGAGTTCCTGGAAACAGTCGAAACTGAAATCCTGCGCCTGAAAGAAAAAGGCATTACCCAGGCTGAACTGGACCGCTCCAGGGACCATATGACGGCTTCGGTGGTCCTCAGCCTGGAAGGCCCCACGTCGCGGATGCGCTTCCATGTAAGCAACGAACTGAACCTGAAACGGGAAATGACGGTGACGGAAATCCTGGATGATATTAATACGGTCACAGTGGAAGATATCAACGATTTGTACCGGGATTACCTGGATATGAGCCGGGCGTCGGTATTTTTTTACGGCGACCTAAAACGCAGACAAGCCCGTAATATTGCCTTCGGCAATAAATAGGGGAAGCGAGGAAGAGAGGAAGCGGGGAAGAGCGGAAGAGCGGAAGAGAAGAAGCGAAGAAAAAAAAGAAAAAATCTGTGTAAATCAGTGTAATCTGTGGACTTATGTTTTTTTATTGTGTTTCGGATTTATTTTTATGGTATACTTGTATCTTTGAAAATGAAACATATGAATGTCGTATTTACCGGTGGCGGTACGGGCGGTCACGTTTACCCCAATATCGCAATTTATGAAGCTCTGAGGGAAAAATATCCGGAAGCATCGTTTTTGTATATCGGAACCAAACAAGGAGCCGAAGGCCGAATTGTCAAAAATATTTCCCAACCCATCGAATTCAAAGAAGTTCTCTCCCGCGGCTTACCCCAAAATTTGCGCAGCCTTAAGACCTTCATCGCCCTCTTCTATATCTTCATGGGCGCTGTCCGGAGCTTTTTTATATTAAGAAAATTCAAGCCGGATATTATCATCGGCAGCGGCGGGTACGTGGCGGCGCCGGTGCTGCTGGCCGCTTCGGTGTTGAAAATAAAGGTATTTATCCATGAGCAAAACGCGGTCCCCGGACGCCTGAACCGGTTTATTGCCCGGTTCGCCGCCCGCATCGGCGTCTCTTTTGCTTCTACCGCTAATTTTTTCCCGGGAGACAAAGTGGTGGTGACCGGCTACCCCCTGCGAAATATCATCCGCGCAAAAAAAAACAGCCGCACCAGGTCTAAATTTAAAATCCCCGCCGGGAATAAAGTCATTTTCATCTTCGGCGGCAGCTCCGGCGCCAGGAACATTAACTCCGCTGTTGTCGAATTAATCCCCACACTGCTGGCCATGGAAGACGCCACCGTGATTTTAGCCACCGGCAGGGGATACTCCGATGAATACAAAGCCTATGACGATACGGTGAAAATCCTGGCTAATATCGGCATCCCCTCTGAAATGGAAGGGAAACTGATCATCCGGGAATATTTCGACAATATCGATGAAATATATGCCATTACCGACCTGGTGATATGCCGGGCCGGGGCCGGCACTATCAAAGAAATCACGACCCTGGGCCTACCCTCTATTCTTATTCCTAAAATCGACCTGCCGGGCGACCACCAGATTCTTAACGCCCGCGAAGTTCAGAAAATCGGCGGCGCTAAAATCGTCTATGAATCGGTCAAATATGAAAAAAATCATAGGACCATCTATGTACCGGAGACGGTATTAATGGACGCTATCCGCGAAACCCTGGCCGACGAAAACGCCCTCTTTAACATGAGGAAAAACCTCCGCCGCATCGAAAAACAAAACAGCACGGAATTAATCCTGAATGAACTGGAACAAATTCTTAAGGGCAAAGGAAAACCCGGGGAAGAACAGATCAAATTGTTTTACCTCCAGTCCGAAGAAGGCGAAAAAAATATCGAATTGATCTTCGACAGCACCACCATCGGCAACTCATATTTATGCGACGCCTATCTTGAAGGAAATGAAAGCGCGACGCTGCTGGAATTAAAGATTATTAATAAAAATGAGCGAATTATCGCGCGCCGCATCAAAGGAACGGCCCTGGTGAACGGCGGCGTTATCGACAGGTGGGCGGAAGTTAAAGAGGATTCCCAATTGGAAGTGGCGGGCAAAACTTTTGTTTTAAAGAGTTACCTGGAAAAAGTGGAAAAAATCTATACCGAAAGGGACGCCGCCAACAATACCCCGGGATTTTCGCCGGGGATCATGTTTTCCCGGCTCGGGGGGCTTTTCCGGTTGATATTTATAGCCGCTTATTTCGGGGCGTCGCGGGCCGCGGACATATTCATCGTGGGCCTCACCATTGCCAACTTTATGCGGCGCATCGCGGCCGAAAGCGCCCTGGAAAATGCGTTTCTCCCCATCTTTTCTCGTTTCTTCCACCGCGTTTCCAGGAAGAAAACCTGGGAAGCCGCCTTCTCCGTCGTTAATTTTACCCTCTTAATAGCCCTTGTCTTTACCGTCCTGGGCATACTCCTGGCGCCGGTAATAGTGAAATTCCTTTTCCCCACTTTTGCCGCCAACGGCATGGCCCGGGAAACCATCGCCATGATACGCCTGGTTATGCCCTACCTCTTCATTATAACCATCGCCGCGGTAATGGCGACGTTTCTTAAGGCCTTTAACCGCCCCGGCGTCGCCGAATATTCTACCTTCATTTTTTCGCTGGGGGCGGTCGCCGGTATTATCGTCTTATACCCTGTTTCCGGTCTCTATTCCATGGGTTGGGGGCTGCTCATCGGCGGACTGCTGCAGGTGCTTTTCCTGGCGCCTTTTATTTTGAAAATGTTCGGCAGTAAATCCATGCAATTTTCCTATAAACCGGTTATTTTATTCGGCAATCCCTTTAACCGGAAATACTACTCCCGGTTGGGCCCAATTTCGCTGGATGTTATTTTAACCAGGGTGTCGGAATTGGTGGGCAAAGTGCTGGCCGCCGGGTTACAGACGGGTTCACTGGCGTACCTTCATTTCTCATTGATTATCTACCACTTACCCTTTGCCATCATTTCGCAGGCCATCAACAGCGTTATATTTAAAGAGTTTCCCGACCATTTTTCGCTCTTCGATAAGGATAAAACCAGGCGGTTGTTTATCGACGGGGTCAAGACCAACTTATTTCTTTTAATGCCCCTTTCGGTATTAATGATAATGTTGGCGACGCCGCTGGTATCGATCCTGCTGGAAAGGGGGGCTTTCGGTCCCGCCGCCGCGGCCAATACGGCGTACGCCCTGCAGTTTTATGCCCTCGGTCTGATGGGCTGGGGGATTCATTCGCTGACAGTGCGGATATTCGCCGCCCGCATCGATCTCAAAGTCTCCATGATCCTGAACCTCTTGATGCTGCCGGTAAACATCGCACTCTGTGTGTTATTGGTAAAGACCCCGTTAAAATTCGCCGGCGTCGCATTGGCCACTTCCATTTCGTTCCTGTTGTTTGCCGCTGTCCGGGTGGTGGTTTTGAAAATCAAACTGGGCAAAGAACAGATCGAGCTTAAATTCAAGGAAATCCTGGTCTCCTTTTTTAAAACCGCCCTGGCCACGTTAATGATGTTGATTGTGTTGTTCGTGGCCAGGTTTATTTTTAGAGAACTGGATTTCAAATCCAGGGAAGTGGAAAATGTCATTAGCTTAATCTCATTGACTTTTATCGGGGTTTCCGTTTACTTTCTCACTTCCTTGATGCTGAAAAACACCGAATTATTGATTTTCAAGAAAAAATTCCAGCGAAACAACGACGCCGTTCCCGTCTCCATGCTGTCGCCCTTTCGATTCCTGGAAAAGGTTTCGAAGGAGAGCGATGTTTATAAGGACGACTATCTTTATAAGGTTAATATATACATTTCCAGCGGCAGTTGGGAGATACGTAATGTGGGCGTTAAATTGATCGGGTTATTCAAAGACAAAAGCAAAGCCGGTTACCTGGCGGATATTTTAAAATCCCGTAAGGAAAACGGGTTTGTGAAACGGAATGCGCTGTATTCGTTGAAGCAGCTCAATGTTTGGAACGCGGATATTAAGAAATTGCTGTTGGAATTGTTGGATGACGGTTATTATGAAGTGCGGGTGGCGGCCCTCGATTACCTGGCCCAGGAAAGCACGCCGGCGGATTATAGTACGTTTAGAGAAATTTTGCATAAACGGATGAAGCGGGCCAACATCGAAGAGAAATTGGCCATGCTGCGACTCATTGCCCGGGCCGGGGTTATCGACGAGCTGGGGTTCCTGGAAAATTTTTATTTAAGTAGTAATTCATTGGTCCGCGAAGAATTGCTCCAGTTGATCTACAGTTTTTATCGCCGGAAATTATTAACCGCCGATGAAACCCGCGAAGAGGTGCAAAAGGTTTTGATCACTTCCAATAACCTGAGCCCTGAATTTAAATTGAAAGCGATTATTAAAAAGATTTATAAGGAGATCGAATAAGCATGCTGCAGTGGTTGATGGATTTATTACCGGATATACCGGGCCACAGGCTGATGACGTATATCAGTTTCCGGGCCTTGTGCGCCATGTTGACGTCTTTCCTAACCGGGGTTTTATTGGGGCGAAAACTGATTAATATTATTTATCAGTTGAATTTCAAGGATAGGTCCAGGGATTATGGGGATATTTCGCCAAGAAATAAAGACGGCACCCCCACCATGGGCGGCGTGATTATTTTTCTTTCTTTCCTGTTGGCGTCGCTTTTATGGGGAAAGTTGGGCAATCCTTTCTTGCGCATTATATTATTTGCGGCATTCTGGTTTACCGCGTTGGGGTTTTTCGATGATTATTTGAAGAGCGTCAGGGGTTCCAGCGACGCCGGGATGAGCCGTGGGGTGAAATTGTTTTTCCAGTCGCTTTTCGGGGCGATATTGGCGTTGTTGGTGTTGTCCCCGGGTTCGGCGCTTTTCCGTCCCGAGTTTGCCACGAAATTGTTTGTACCTTTTATTAAGAACCCCGTGTTGGACCTTTCTTATTTTTATTATATATTTATAATACTGGCCATTATCGGGATATCCAATGCCATTAATTTTGCCGACGGCATGGATGGGTTGGCCACGGTGCCCACGGCCCTGGTGGCCGGGGTTTACGCTGTTTTTGCCTATGTGCTGGGTAATTCCAAATTGGCGGATTATTTTTTATTCCCTTATATCGATGGGAGCGGTGAACTGGTGGTTTTGCTGGCGGCGTTGATCGGCGCCATGGCCGCTTTTTTATGGTTTAACACTTATCCGGCGGAAATATTCATGGGGGATACGGGTTCCCTGATGTTGGGCGGGGTGGTTGCCACCAGCGCCATCCTGTTGAAATGCGAAATCCTTTTCCTGGTGGCGGGTGGGGTGTTTGTATTGGAGTTTTTGTCGGTGTTTATCCAGGATTACATCGGTATTAAGTTGTTGAAGCGTCGTATCTTTTATCGTGCGCCGATTCATCATGCGTTCCAGTTCCTGGGGATCGCCGAACCTAAAATCGTGGTGCGGTTCTGGATATTGGCGGTGATTTTCACTTTGATCAGTCTTATCAGTATTAAATTAAGGTAGGTTAATATGATGAAAGATTTAAAAATCGTATTATTGTTTTTCAGTTTTTCCATGGGGAGTTTCCTTGTTTATTTATTGGCGAATCTCCTGTATTTTTTTGCGGTTATCTCGGTAACGATCATGGTGTTTGTATTGGGGTATATTTCCCATGTCCGGTGGTTGTTCCCGGTGTGTTTTGCGGCGTTGGTTGTGCTGGTATTTTGGGGGTTGCGAACGGTGTTTTTCAAACGGCGATTGGGGTTGAATTTGGATTTTGCGCGGTTCCTGGTGCGTCTGGGGGACAGCGGCGGCGTGGCGGAGAATATGGCCCCGGCGAAAACAGAGCTTCCGCAAAATGTGGGTAAAATAGTAAAGGAAATAAAAGTTAATTTAAAGCAGGGTGGTATTAAGTGTATTCCGGTTAAATTGTCGATTGCGCTTGCGGCTGCACGTATTTGCGGTCAGGAGCCGCCTTCGGGAGTAGAACAACTGCGTCGTTGGAGAGGGGATTCGGCGCGATTGTCTTTGTTGGAGGGGTTGGCGTTTGTGGTTTTATTTATTCCTTTCGGTTTGGTTTCGCTTTTATTTACGTTGGGGATGGATAATACGATAACGCAGTTGATATACGGGATGGGGTTTTTCTTTGCCTGGTTTTTGCACGCCAGTATTGTGATGCCTATTGCGGGATTGATTTTGCAAAGAAAGATGTCAGGAACTTTTTGATAAAGCCCTCACAGAGGGCGCGTTCCCGATACCCTCAAAAACTTTTGTTTATTATCAAAAGCTTTTGGAAGTCCAGAAACCCTTTCTCGAACCATCACGGATGGACAGGTTTCTGGCCGCCGGAGGCAGCATGCTGCTGCACCCGCTTTGCACGGCCCTGGAATTTTCCGACGTATTGGCCCTCATCTCAAGCCATTATAGGGAGTCCCAGCATGGGACCCGCCGGAGGCGTTAGTTGAATTTGAAAAAAAAGTGTGATTATGATATATTATCCTCATGAAAATAAGAGCCATTCAATTCAGTCCTGCATTGGGAAATGTCGAGAAGAACATTGCCTTCCATGTGAAAAAAATCGAGGAAGCCGCGGCGGATAAAAAGGATTTAATTATCTTCCCGGAGCTTAGTCTCACCGGGTACCAATTAAAAGATATCCTCTACGACGTCTCTTTAACGCCCGGGGATGAGATCATCGACCAGTTCGAAAAACTGAGCCGGAAAATCGATATCGTTATCGGCGCGCCGGTAGAAGAACCCAGGGGCGTCATCTATAACTGCGGTCTCTATTTTTCCAATGGGAAACTTTTGCACACGCACCGGAAAACGCAACTGCCCAATTTCGGCATGTTCGAAGAGCAGATGATATTCAAAGCCGGGGATCGCTATAGGACGTTTACGGTGGGCGATTTCACCGTGGGCATCATTATTTGCCGGGAGATATTGTTCCCGGCCATCGCTTATCTTTATTATTTGCAGGAAGTGGATTTTTTAATCGGCCTATCCAACAGTCCTTTCCGGGGGATGTCCAGGGAAGAAGGTTTCACTTCGTTAAAGATGTGGGATCGGATGGGGGAGGTATTTTCCATTCATTTTCACCAGCATTATGTGTTTGTAAATCGCACCGGGTTCGAGGACGGCGTCGGGTTCGGTGGAGGTTCGTTTTACGCCGCACCGGGCCAGGGCGTCGTGGGCAAGGCTGCTTATTTCGATGAAGCTGTATTGGATTTCGAGATCGGCAAGGACGCCGTGCGCAAGGCGCGGTTGGCCGGCAATTATTTACGGGACGATAAACCCGAAGTTATTTTTAAAGAGTTAGAGAGGATATTAAATGCTTGAACAAATAATGAACCTGGACGTGGTGCAAAAAGTACTGGTGAATTTTATCCAGGAAACTATCCGTAAAAACGGTTTTCAAAACACCATCGTGGGGGTTTCCGGCGGCATCGATTCCGCATTGGTGTTGGCTTTGCTCCAGCGTGCATTGGGCAGCGAACACACCTTCGGCTTATTGATGCCTTATAAATTGTCGTCGGAAGATAGTTTAAAAGACGGCAAAGAACTCTGTGAACAATTGAAGGTCCGGTACGAAGTCATCGATATTTCGCCGTCGGTGGACGGTTATTTCAACCGTTTCCCCAATGATAAAAATAAGTTATTGATTGGGAACAAATGCGCGCGGGAGCGCATGTCTATCCTATATGATTTTTCCTCCCGGCATAAAGCGTTAGTGGCAGGCACGTCCAATAAGAGCGAGTTGTTGATCGGGTATTCCACAATTTTCGGCGATTCCGCCGCAGCGTTTTTGCCCCTGGGGGATCTTTACAAGACCCAGGTGTTTGTATTGGCGCGTCATTTGAATATCCCGGAAAAGATAATTCTCAAAAAACCATCGGCGGATTTATGGCAGGACCAGACCGATGAGGGGGAGATCGGCGTTACTTATAAGGAACTGGATGAAATTCTGTATCGATTGGTGGACCTCCGGTTGAAACCCGTGGAAATCGAAAAGGCCGGGTATTCTAAGCAGACGATCGAGCGGATCAAGTCTATGATAATAAGTTCGCAGTACAAGCGGACCATGCCGCAAGTATGTAAGTTGCAGCCCCGGACCGTGGGCATCGATTTCCGTTACCCCAGGGATTGGAATAAATAAACAAAAGTTTTGGGAGGGTCCAGGGAACCTTTTTTCAAAAAGGTTCCCTGGCCGCCGGGGGCAAATCACGATAACTTAAATATGGAAAAAAGTCAAGAATTGCCGCTGAAGAAAGAAAAAAAGAATTCTTTAAAATAGTTCAGAAAGATGATACAATGGCGGAATGGAGGTTATCGTGAACCTGAAAGATTTTAAAGCCGGATATTTCAAACAGCAATTACAGTACAAAAGCTTCTACCCGACAACCGTTGATCGTCAATGGCTGGTGGATGATCCCAAAATAAATGTGCTCCTGGAAAAAGCCACCCAATTACTGGGTGAATTGAATGCATTTTCATTGATTGTACCGGATGTGGATCTTTTTATACGGATGCATATAGTCAAAGAGGCCAACAGTTCCAGCGGGATTGAAGGAACTCAAACTTCCATCGATGAAGCGGTAATGAAAAAAGAAGAGATCGCCCCGGAAAAAAGAGATGACTGGCAGGAAGTTCGGAATTATGTTGATGCCATTAATTATGCGGTGGGGAAGCTTGCCGAATTTCCTCTTTCCAATAGGCTTTTAAGAGATACGCACGCTGTCTTAATGGCAGGGGTTCGCGGCGGTCGTAAATATCCGGGTGAGTTTCGGGTCAGTCAGAATTGGATCGGCGGGTCGAACCTTTCCGATGCCGTTTTTATTCCTCCCCATCCCGACGATGTACCGGGATTGATGGGGGACCTGGAAAAATTTTGGCATGATGAAGAGATCGATGTGCCGCACCTGATCAAAATTGCCATCAGTCATTATCAATTTGAAACCATCCATCCGTTCCTGGATGGAAATGGCAGAATTGGCCGGCTTCTAATCACCCTCTACCTGGTAAATCACCAATTGTTGGCAAAACCAACGCTATATCTTTCGGATTTTTTCGAAAAACACCGGCCTTCCTATTATGATGCCCTGTCAAGGGTACGTGAATCCAATGATTTGATTCATTGGTTAAAATTTTTTCTTAATGCCGTCATCACCACTTCCGATAAGGGGAAGAATACGTTTATCGGTATTTTCAAGTTAAGAGAAAAATTTGAAAATAGAATTCTTACCCTGGGCAGAAAAACGCAGAATGCAAAAAAGCTGCTGCAATTTCTCTACAGCAAGCCGATTGTAACCGTCCAGGATGTCCAGGCGGAGCTTAAAATTTCTGAAAGAACCGCCAGGGATATGTTACAGGAAATGATCCGGCTCGAGTTATTGCAGGAAGTGATGGGTTATAAGAGAAATCGGGTCTTTTCATTTAAGAGTTACCTGGACTTATTTTAAAATTTATACGGCGAGTTTAGGGCATTAACTTGCCGTATAGAAATTTATACGGCGAGTTCAGGGCATTAACTTGCCGTATAGTCGGGCAGACACGCAGGTCTGCCCCTACGGAAATGCCCATCCCCCCGTTGTTGCCTGAAATTCCTAATATCCCCACTTTAATGAAAGTCTCCCGAAAGAGTGGCAGAGGCCACACTGTTTTTCACTTGACATTGACCGGGCTGGCTCTGTCCGGCAGCCAACGCTTTAAGTGGCGACCGGGCATCCGGCGGTAGGGCCTTAATTACCAGGGGATGAATATTTCCGCATGCCGGCTTTCGGACAGGAGTTGTTCTTTCAATGCCTCACCAAAAGAGTTTACATAATCTCTCTTTAAAAATATCCCCACTCCTTCGCAGACAAAATTTGCATCCGAACATTTCGTATTTTCTTTTATCCAACTGGCCACACTTTTTGCTCTAGCCTCGCTGATTTTTTTAATTTGCTCCCCTTCGCCAAAATAGCAGCCATATCCATATATTATAATCTTCCTCTTGGCCCGACATTTTTCCTCGAAGTACGCTTTAAGCTTTTCCAGTTTGGATTTTTCTTCACCGGGTATAAAAACCTCATTAAAATATTTAAAATCCACCCTGATTATTTTATAATTTTTCTCAAGTTCTCCATATTGCCTTGCCAATATCCCATCGATTTTCCTTTCTAAATTTAGACATTCTTGCGCTTTACTTTTTTGCCTGGCTTCATCCAATTGTTTTTTAAAGTATTTTTTTTCCGCTTCCAATTTTTTTATATCATCGGTCAATTTGGGGTCATCGGTTTCATTTACTATTCTATACAAGGTTTTTTTTTGTGTTTCGTTTTTTAATAATACAGCCGGATCAAATTTAGCCAATTTGTTTGCAATGTCCGCAAAGCTTTCTTTGTTTTCTTTATTGATAGAATCGATTTGCTTTTTAAGAGAATCGATTTCCCGGTTAAATTTCGTCTTTGAAACACATCCTGTAAAATTAAAAAAAACAAGTATCACCAAAATCGAATAGACATATCGATGCACCATGGTTAATGTTCCTTCTTAAGTTCCCGGATTTTTTCTAAAAGATTTTCTGCCTCGGCCTTTTCGGCATCACCGGCCTCATTAACAATTTCATTGAGTAATTTTTCCGCGGCATTCAAATTGCCTTCATGGATGAAATCCTTGACTAATTCCATCCTTTTGATATTTTTGACTTTTCCCTCCAACGCCTGGTCATTTTCTCCAGGGTTTTCAGGTGGATATGTTTTTGTCGGCTCTATTTTGCCGGATGGTTTCGATTTTTTAGGTTTGATTTTTTTTATGGGGTTTTGATCCCGTGAAACCGAAAGAATACCTTCAACGATAATTGGTTCATTTGGAAAAAAGGTTTTCTCAATAAGCTGGGAATCATTATATCCATTTAGTTCAAAAACAATTTGGTATGTGCCTATTTCCAACTTCATATTGCAGGGAGTGGTTTCTTCAGGTTTAAAACCGAATGGTAATTTTCCAGATACGAATTTAATTCTGGCACCTACAATTTCTTTTCCATCCTTACTGGAAGTCTTAAAGTCCACATCACATAACCGTTTATGGAATTCTATTTTATCTATTCCCTTGTAGGGCTTTTTAGATGGAACGATTAGAGCGCTCTCGACCGGGCCATAATCGTCCGCTGGCCATGGGACCAGTGTCCATTTGCCGCACCGGATTGGTTTGGAAGTATAAAATGTCCGATTTTTTTCATCGTAGTCTAATTCTATCTCTTTATCAAGAGAAGATAAAAATCCCGGGAAGTTTCTTTTTATTGATACTTTGCCGGGAATATTCGTTGAATTACCGTGGACTTGAATTGCCAGTATTCCTTTTTCCGGTTCATCCTGGCAATTGAGGAAAAGTAAGATGGAAAGAAGCAGACAAAGTACCCCGATATCAAAAAAAATCGATATAGATCTCTTTCCGGTTTTTTCACTATTATAAAAGAGGATCACGGTGTCTAAGAGAAGCATCATCAATATAAAGGAACCAATCCAGGAAAAAAATAAAAGATTTACATCCAGGCTGTACCCCTGGTGGATAATAGATTTGTAAATAAATAATCCAAATGTGATAGCAATTAGATTGAAAAAGATAACCCTTAGCATTTCGAGAAGTTCAATCTCTCCCGGGGTGCTTCGACGCTTATCTTGATCGATAGTCATTTTTATTCAATCCCTTTTTTACAGCGATCAAAAAAGAATCGATGGCACCTGGTTTAAGGCATTCAAGGGCTGCTGGAATGAAAGCCATTGCCCCAGAAAAAACAGATTCACCTATTGTCCATAAAATCATATTCGATTTTAATTTATCCTTTTCAAAATGTCAAGTATTTTTTCCTTGCATCTCCCAACTTTAAAAATTGGTGTAATCGGTGTAATCTGTAGACCATTTCCACCGGGATGCCTTCTCCAGGAACCTACGGACCAGTTCAACGGTAAACCGGATCATATCGTCTTTTACATCGATCATGTCACGGCGTTTCAGAATTTCCAATGCCGCGAGTTTATCTTTCTCTTTCATATTGATCTCGATGTCGGCGACGCGAACCCATTGGCCGGGCTGGCTCTGCACGGCTGCCAACGCTTTAAGCAGCAACCGCGCTTCCGGCGGCAGGGCCCCGCATACGGCCTGGAAATATTCGTTGGCCGCCAGGGTGTTTTCGATTTCTGCTTCGGCGTCTTCGAGGGTGGCAACGGGCGATATTTCCGGTCCCCCACGCGTCAAACGCTTATTGACCCGCTCCAATATCCCGGAAGCGATGGCCTGGATCAAAAGCGGCTGCCCGCACGTGGATTGGATGATCTTTTCGATGGTCTCGGGCCTGTACTCCAATGGAAAATCATCCCAGGGGTTGGTGATTAATTCAATAGAAGCTTCGCGTGATAGATACCCCACTTTAATGACACAGGCAATGCCGAGCAGCGGTCCCCAATAATCCCGGCGCATTTCATCCAGGTGGTGCGAACCGGCCATTACCAATGCCAGTCGCGGATGATGCTGCATGATATTGCGGAATTGCAGCATCAGGTCCCCGGGAAATTTTCCTGCTTTGAATTTATCTTCCACCAATTCGAATTCATCAATCATCAGGACAACCCATTTATTGGGGGGAACAGCCGCTTCAGCGGCTTCGATAAATTTACGGAAAGCGATAAAAGGTTCATCGGCATAATCCGACCGGGTAGGAATTGCCAGGGCCAGGCCCATTTTATTTAATTCGGAGGCGGTCTTGTCTGCCAGGTTATAAAGGAATGCACCGTGAGAATCCACCGTGGCCAGGGTTTGCATATCCAGGAACACGGGGATATATTCGGCGTCGAGATTGGTTTCCATATGCAGGAGGATGGAGGTTTTTCCCATGCGCCGCTGTCCGTAGAACACCACCGGCTGTTTGACCCGGTCATTGCTCCACAGGCGCAGGAGATCGCGGTAAATATCATCGCGACCGACAAAAAGTCTTCCCTGTTGGCCTTGTAAGGCGGGGCCGACGATATAATTATTGGGGATTATATCGACGGGTGCGGCGCTACGCCCCACTTCACCGCCGGCCCTGGTAATGATATCCATCCAGCGTTCGCATATGAGCTTAAGTAGGGTCTTTTCCGGGTTGAAGCATTCCCGGGCCGCGTATTTGTTCAAACCACGGAGTGCATCGTTGGCACGGGCGGCGGCAGACAATCGCCCGGACAGGGAGGTAATCCCTGTTAGTGACATCACTTCGCCGGTAGCGCTTCGCAGTTCACGTAAGGTATAGAGCAATTCCGGGCGAAGCTCCTCCTCCGGCAGAAAGTCTAACCAGGAAAAGTTTCCCGACCCTTTATTCATTCCTGCAAGCGGTATGGCCGGTTTAATGGCCAGGGCAGCGATCTCCCCGGCGGTTTCGCAGGCCAGGCAATCGCGTAATATTGCGTAGGAATTGATGGCTTCGTATGAGTGTTGCACATGTGCGGCCAGTTGAAAATGTTCTATCGAGTTATCGATATTCGTAAGAATTCTTTCTATTGGAGCCACCGTTGGAAGTATTGAGTCTATAATATAATGATAACCAGCAAAAATGGCGCGATCCGGTGAATCGAGCCGGGGCGATGTGGAATACCAGGAATCGAGCCTGCGGCGCGGAATAATGAATAAACCCAATAGGAAATTTTCCCAAAGAACATTGCGGAGTGCGATTGTTCCATATTTGAGTAAATCAAAACGATTTGACATTAACAGCAGCCGATACAGGGAGTGACTGATTGCACTGTCCTTACTTAATACCTCTGTCAATGCTTGAATCGCCGGGATGAATTGAAGGGAATAATTTAAGTATTCGTCGCACAGGGCCACCCCTAAATGGGGAGAAGCGTGCAGGCTCTCAGCAATTTCCCGGCGGATACCCGGAAAAGGCAGCCATAGGGTCCCATCCACTTTTACCCCCGGGTGAGGCTGCCGCTTTTTTCGATCAATACCCAAAATCAATCCCAAGAGATATAGAGGAATACGGCACAAGGCAAGAAAATACGTTACAATGAAAGAGAATCCAAATGCTTTGCCTATTGCCGCGCCTTTAATCAGCCCTAATGTCAAGCCGAACGCCATGCCGTAAGGCACGCCGGCCGCCAGGATGGCCACTATTTCAAACGATAAGCCTCCAGCCTTGCTGGCCACGCTAACCATCAAGCCAAACGTCAAGCCAATCACTACACCGGGCATCACGCCTCCCGCCACGCCTCCCATCATGCCTCCCGCCACGCCGAACGTTAACCCTCCCGCCACACCTACCGTTGCGCCTATCGCCACCCCTCCCGCTACGCCTGATGCTATACCAAGTGCCAGGCCTCCCACAACGCCGATTGCGGCATACCCATATGTTACCGGAACATCTGCCATCTCTATAAGAAATAAAATTGCCAGGGGCAAAATGACGGTCAGCAGGAATGACTGTATCACCAGGGCACGAATTTTTACGTTGATATTGAGAAATTCCCAGGTTTCAACGGGGCGCGGTTTATCCGGGTAATTCGGTGCGATCCACTCCACGTATTTCCGCACCCACTGGGGATGGAAGAATACCCAATAAAGAAGACGCATATAATCCAGGGGATTGAGCATTGACAGTGGACGGGTAAAGGTGGGACCAAGAGTGTAAGGCGGTTGGCCGGACGGGGAAGTTTTTTGATCGGCGGCGGAAGATGTCATGCTAATCATTAATAAGAAGAGGCTTGAAACGCTCCCAGAATAAACCGATAAAGACGGCAAAAAGATTGGCACCGGCAAGGTATTTCAAAAAACGATGAAGAAAAGAAAAAGGGGCAAGCTCAATGGTTTGCCATTCCGTTGCACCGGTTCGGCCATCGGGCGTCTCCGCTTTTAATTGGAATTTCAACCGGCCTTCGGGCGGGGCTTCGTGCAGTATAAACTTGATCCGCCGGGTAAACCGCGCCCCCGGGGGAAGGTCGGTCACGGTAAACCATGTATTGCCGTCAGGATCAGGGGCGATACTCAAAGACACCGGCTGTGAGAATACCAGGGTGACGGTTCCCTTGAAAGGTCCGGCGGAAGTGTTCAACACCGTCGCATCAATGGCATTCTCATCCGCTAAAAACATATATGATGGCGCTGTAAATCCCACTGCCGCGCCGGTTAAATTCCCGGATGAAAATGGCCCGGTGGGCAGTGGATCCTGGGGTAAAATAAAAAATGCCCAAAAAAGAAGAGTGGCCAGGGTAATGAAACCAAGCAAATACCGGGGCCAATAATCTCGAAGCCAATGTCGGGTATCTTTTTTCCCGGGAACCGGTACGACATGGACTTTCAGCGGCGCTTCGCCGAAACGGAGGGGCGCCAGTTCAAGGGGTTGCCGACTCATGATTTTTTCCCCCTGGTTTCAAAAAATTGCCAGGCATACAACGCGACGATACCGGCGGCCATTAAAAAGTCCAGCCACACCATATCTGTATCGCGGGCCACAATGGTGTAAAACGTACTTATTGCGAATACGAACGTCAGGAATGCGGCGGCTTTGGGTTTCCACTCCCGATCTATTTCCGCTGAATATCCCGGCAATTGGGATGACGATGATGTAATATGGGAATCGGACTCAGCCCGGCGGGCTTCCGCGCCGGATTCTTTTTCATTTTTAAGAATTTCGCCATACTTTTCCCCGGCTTTATCCAGGTCAAACCCGGCATCGAACCAACACCAACCCATGAGCTGCACATTCCAGGGATAATAATTTTTTACTATTTCAAGCGCTTTTGAGAGTTCTTTCTCCGTAAAGGTTTTCCCGGTGCGGCCCGCAATGTCCATGAGCAACCGGCCGGCTTCGTCTTCCGTGAACGGCCCCAGGGTAATGGGGGAAGGTGGGAAAATATTATAAAGAGGTGAAGTCATGCCCGCATCGGCATACTGGATAAGCGGAATTTTGGTGGCCACCACCAGCGTTAAATTTTCACCCTGGGAAAGCCCTCGTAAAATAGCAAAGAAATCATCGGGAAATGCCTCATTATGCGCCGTGCGATCGAATTCATCCAGGCAGAGGATGACGCGGCGTTTTTCCAATGAACGTTCCAATGTCCTGGTTTCGGCGTTGTCAGCCTTCAATTCATCGGCCAAACGTTTAAAAAATTCTTTAGCCCCGGCAATCAACTGCATGTCCATATAAAACGTTTCGATTTTGATGGCCGGTTTTTCCGCATCGTTAAGCACAGTGGGTGCGTTTTCCTTAATATGCCACAAAAGCGTTGACTTGCCCAGTCGCCTCGGGGCCACGATGGAAACATTTGACCCTTTTCGCAAGTACCCCCAGATCGCTGCCAACTCGGCATTCCTGCCGAAAAAGAGGTTCCTATCCCGGATCGTCCCCTGGATATGGAACGGATTTACTTGAACGTTGTTTGTCATCAATAGTCCTCACGCTCTATGAAATAATAAATTATTTATAGTATAGTATGAATGAATAATATTCAATAGTCAAGACCCAAATTCAGGCTTTGAAAATAGAGCCCACGGAACACACGGAAGACACGGAAAAAAAATAAATGACCAAACAGGAAAAAAACGGGCGAGCACGGGGGCGCGCCCCTACGTAAACATAATTGCTGCCCGAAGCCATACCGCCCTGGGCCGGCGTATCGGCGTATCAATGGCCCCCAAAAGGTTTAGCGGTTTAGCGTTTAACGGCATTGGCATTATCACAGGTGATGTTTCTGTGTGTGTTACCGGGTAAAGTTTCATCTCTGGAGTAGACCGGGGCCTGCCGTAAAGCAGACGTGAGTGATAGAATGATGAATGATGACTGATGAAAGGTGAGAACGCGGGAGGAAGCAGGGAATACCTGGTTATTGGTGGCTTCGCCGTCCAGTTTTTTTTATAATAACCTTTGGTGTACCTTGGTGCCTTAGTGGCTATTTTCCGCCGCAGGCGTAAACAATAGGCCCGAAGGGCTCCGCCCCCTTCATCATTCATCAGGCGCCTTACTCTCTGTAAGAGCATGAGACAAAGTTGACAAATCACAGCCGTTAGGCTATACTAAAAATATCCGAAAACTAAAGGAGGTTTTGTAATGGTTAGCAAAATACAGAAATGGGGCAATAGCCAGGGGCTTCGCATTAGTAGTCAAGTAATGAAAAATGCTCATATTTCGATCGGAGACGAGGTAGATATAGCCGTGCACGAAGGTTTTCTTGTCGTTGCCCCTAGAAGTAGGTTTAGAGGGAAATACAATTTGAGGCAACTTGTATCGCGGATTCCAAAGGACTATCAAGCAGAGGAAGTAAACTGGGGAGAACCTTGCGGAAAAGAGGTCTGGTAAATGGCAGTGTATATCCCGGGGAAAGGCGACTTCATAGCTGTTACTTTCGATCCCCAATCGGGGCGCGAACAAAAAGGTCGTAGACCCGCTCTTGTAGTTAGTAACGATTTGTTTAACAAACATACAGGTCTTGTAATTGTGTGCCCGATCACGAATACTGATCGGAAGTTCCCATTTCATATTGCATAGACAATGTTCCAAATTTGAAGGGATTTATAATGGTCGAGCAGGTGAAGTCAATCGATTTCCAGAGTCGTAATGCAAAACGTATCGGTAAGGCTTCCAATGAACTGATAACAGAGGTTTTAGCCGTACTGGATTCCTGTATCTTTTAGTTCCTTCGAATACCTCATTAGAACAGGCAGTGCATTCTTCGGTAGGATTTTTCTCGTGTGTCCCCTATATCCCTTTACCTTTACCCGCCGTTCCCCCGGACGACTACAGGGAGAAGAACAAAGGCGCCGGCAAATATGCGCGGACCGTATCTTACCTATTTCTTTTGGGTTATGAACGAGAAGTCTGCCCAAATTAAAATTTCTATTTTAAAGGACAAAATGAGAATTGCTGGGGGGATATTTAGATATTTGCATTTTTGTTGAAAATGGATTATATTAATCCTTCAAAGAGGAGAAACGCATATGGATGAAAACGATCTGAAAGATTTGAGAGCCAGGAACCGGGAGAATTTTCATAGACTCTGGATCAAAGCAAAAGCAGATGATTACAACGATGAGACGGATGAAGATGAACAATTAATGAAAATTATGCTGCACCATGAAGACGAATATTCCGAACTATTTGAAAAAGCGGATATTTTGGGCGACGATGAATTTGGCCCCGAAGCGGAACATAGCCCCTTTATGCACATCACGATGCATTACGTCGTTGAAACCCAGCTAAAAAAGCGTGAGCCCATCGAGGCTTATCAATTTTACCTGGCCATGCTCAAAAAGAAATGCACCCGCCACGAAGTCATCCATTTGATAGCTGCTATCTTTACAAATTTCCTTTTCCGTGTTTTAAAGTATCATGAACCTTTCGATAATGATGGATATAAGCATTTATTAAAGAAATACAAAAATCAAAACCCCCATAGAATATGGACATTTCTTGATGCATCCGGAGAATCCGAAGAATCCGATTTACCGGATGCCGACGATGACACCCTTTTTGAGGATTTCCGCTAAACGAATGCCGATGAAACCATGAAAACTTTACCACCAAGACACCAAGGTTTTTTTAATAATAAACCCCCTGGTGAACCTTTGTGCCTTGGTGCCTTGGTGGCTATTTTCATGAAGGAATGAGCGTCAACCTCCCGCCATGGTTCTACAAATAGGGTGCATGCGCCGCATGCTGGATGCATGCTCACAAACGATAAACTACCCCGGCGTGCGTCGCCAAAAAAGTAGAATCGTTTCCCAGCGTATTGACCAGGTGGAAATCCGTCCCGAACTCGATAATATAGTTGGATTTCAATGAGTAAGCGGCCCCTGTTCCGATATTAACCCCGCTCGTTAAGGCCCCGCTTTTGGATATATAAATCCCTGCCCCGGCATTTATATAAAACCGGAGGGGGTTTTTCACAATCTCGGACCTCAGATTCACCGAAACATTCCACCACAAACTGTCTCGGGATAAAGAAGAACCGGAACTAAAATAATTGTACCCCAGGAGCCCCACCACTGAAAATGTCGGCGTCAGACGATACCCGATATTGCCGCTGAAATGGATGCCCGCATTATGACGCTGCTTGAAAGACGAAATGGGAAACCCGGCCCCGGTATGTATTCCCAATGACCATTTTCTAAACCCTGGAATCTTCTCCAACGTGGTAAACGGTTTCCCGTCTATCATGAGCACCATTCGCGCGCCGGTTTGCAGCCCGGGACGCATGACCCCGATTTCTCCTGTGTACGCCCCGTCCGGGTTCTCTTTTAGAGCAAATGATTGATCGATGGTCTCTTTGTCTTTATAAACGATTTCTACGCCTACCGTATGACCTGGCCCCGGGGAATTGCCGTAACGGTCCCTGGGAACAAATTCCACATCATAAAGATATTGCGCCTGTTGACCCTCGAAAATATCCCGCCACCGGGCGCTTAAAGAAGAGTAAACCGGATCGACTTTAACCGCCGCATATACCGGTTCCTCTTTCTCCCTGGCAAACGATTCCCCGCCGGCATGAAATAAAAACCGGTATGTTCCTTGTTTTACAGTGTCCGGATATTGGTTGGTGTAAATGCCGTCCCCTTTTACCTTATCGCCGTGGGCGCCATCGTCGTATAATAATAGGGTCCCCACGCCGCGGGGTGATGCGACTGTTACGGAGATATCCGTTAAACCGGGGACCGGGCGTTGGTTTACAGTGATAGCCGCTGTAATAGTCATAATATCGCCGGTATCATATGAGGTTTTATCAAAACCGGGTTTCATTTTTAGCGCCGAGTCCATGAGAACGCTGCATCGATAATTCTCTTGCTCCCCATCTTTCAGACCCGGCGCCGCGATATGAACTTTCCAGGCCGCAGCGCCTACTTTACCCACTTTACCGGCCTGCTTTAAGAAAGGCTCTTCCACAGTGACAAGCATATACGTCTCCCCCTCGTGAACCCGGACCCCGTCGCCGCCATTGGGAATAACGCCGCCGTCGGAAGCGGTCACGGTAAACCCCAATCTCCCTTTCTGAGGCGTTTGCCAACTCAAAAGAAAACTGATCTGCCGGTCATACTCATTCACTTTGAAACCCGGGGTTATGGTTTCTCTCGCCTTAATAATGCCCACGGAAGTGCCCGCTTCTTCCAATTTCATGACCCCGGCAAAGATCGACTTATATGCTTCATCGAGAGAGGTTCCCGGGATAAATTTTCCTTCCAGGTGTTTTGGCCTGTTCCCTGTCAATTTCCGTAAAAGTTTATGGCCCATATCCATATTCATATCCACGTCGCGCCCAAGCCCGATGGCATGGACCGTAACCCCTGTTTCATCCAGGTTGGCCATACGGCTTGCGACGGTATTATCATCCGTATTCACCTTCACCGGGGCGGGACAATCATGATGACCGCTGCTTACCAGGATGACAACCTTGCGTTTTTCCCTGCCGAACATTTGCAGGGCGGCGTCTATCCCCTGCAAGAGCGGGCTGTTTCCCTGCGCCTTTAAGCAATTGAGAGTTTTAACGGCATTATCTATACACGTTTCAGAAACTAAAGTCATGGGGATTACGGCCTGTCCGCTGCAATCCTTTTGATCGTTCCGCGGCAGGGAAGGGAAAACAGCCATACCCAGGTTTACGTTTACGTTGCCGCGGCCGCCGCCGTAATAGTCGCCCAGTAGGTGCAAAAACGGTTCGGCGGCTATTCGGATCGCCGGCAGCGGGCCGGACATAACGGCGGAAATATCGAAAAGCAATACGATCCCCATGTCTCGTTTGGGAATTTGCAAAGGTGGAATAATAGGTGGGCCCAGGGGATTTTTCTCATCGCTGCTCTTAAATACCGATTCATCCGGCGGCGTTTGGTGATAGAAAGCCGTATAAAGCGCTTTGCAAATCACTTCGGGCGAGTGCATAACCATATCCCGGTTCCCTTCGGCGGAAAGAGTGACATAAAGGATGCCGTTTTCCATCGGTTCATTGGCCCCGCGGCTGCCCGGGGCGTCGGAAGCGAATAGTTGCCCGCGGAAGTCGGGAGGCGCGGCGTTAATGGCAATAAATTCCGATACCGGGTGAAATGCGAGTTTTTTATTTTGTCTTTCCCATAAATCCTTCAAATAATGGCGGGCGCTGACGGCCCCGCTGCCGTAGGCGATAATAACCACTTTTTTTGTTTTGGCGTCCGGTGCGCCCTGGTGTAAAAGGATAAGTCTGACCGCTTCTTCGATTTTCCCGGCATTTTCCGCGATGCCGATGTTTTCGTCTTCCGTAGGCGGTTCCAGGTCCATATAATAAGGTTCGATTTCAAGCGGGGAATTCTCAGCCCGCAGCAGCGTATCCCGGAAGCAAGGCAGGCCGTTGAAAGGCCGCTGAAAAATCTCACGGAAACCGGTCCCTTTTCCGAGCTCATAGCCAGGGACAAAAAGCACAGGCAGTTGGTTTTTCGGTTTGGGAAAGTTCGGGTCCATCAAATTTTCAACCGTCAGTCGAATATCTTTGCCGTCGCTGCTGTAAGCGGGATCAAGGTAAACCGTTGCATCCGCTTGTAATGTCATGGGCAATGTCATTGCGCCAAACAAAATAATGCAAGAAAGCATTATTGTCGGAAACGGAATCTTATCCGCAAAATAACTTGTTTTTGTATTGTTCATGGATTCATTTATACCATCCTTTTTCTGATAAATCAAATGGAGAATACTGGAGATTGTAGGGAACAGGCTACGTTTTAAATATGTAGTTAACCGTTTTTGGTAACGGTTGGATGGAATGGGTTTGGTAATTATAACAGACCATGCCGTTTTCAACCAGGGCGATGGGTTTGCCGTCGGCGGGGCGGGTGACGCGGAAAAAGAGACGGAAACCGCAGCGCGTGGGTTCCCCGGCGGCCGCTTCGAAACGCAGTACATCACCGGCAAAGGCTTCTTCCAGGTAAACCGCCGCAATATCCCCCAGGATTAGCGGCGTCCCACCGAAATCTTTTTCAGTGAACCCATGACCGGCAAGGAAAGCCACCCGGGCTTCATGAACCAATGATACCAGTTTATCATTGCCCAGGTGCCCGCCATAATTCAGGTCCGTGGTGCGAACCGTGATCTCTGTGGAAAAAGGATAATCGTTTAACGGGTTAAGTTTAAGCCGCGGCATCGAACCTCCTGTTTAAGATCATGAGATACCATAAATAAGAAAGAAAATCAAGCATACGCCCGAGGAGTTTTCCGCGACCGTTTTTTGGGGCTCGCGCGATGAGAGCGCTTGCCTCCGCCCAGAACAAAAAACAAGCAAGCCATCATGATCAATCCTTTCATTGGTTACTCCTTTTTTTACACCCCATAAGATAGCATAATTTTTCTCATTTGATGTAAAGATTTATAAATCTTTACACTTATTTCATGAATGCCGAGCGACGCAAACCAAAAAACGCCGGGATTTCGCGGGTTAATACTTAGAAATCTTTCTTCTCATCGTACAGGACAATAAACGTATCGATCATGATCCCCTCGATGGTCTCTTTCTGCTCCCGAACATCGGTCAATTTTACGGTATTGGGTACAAAAACCAGGTAAATGGCCTCGCTTAATCCCAGGGTTTTGGCATAGTAAGCCAACTGTTCCTTGCCTTTTTCAAATTGGAAAATATCCCGGTATATTTTAAATTCGATCACATATTCGTTGTTCTCAATATTAATGATGAGGTCGCACCTTCCCAATCCACTGTGGGGTTCCAGGTAACTCTTTCCTTCGAACACCTGGACCAGGGCCTGTATATAGGTTTCGAAACTGTAAGCCAGCGCAGCTTCTTTGATGCTTTTATATTTGCCCGTTTCCGGGTCCTTTTCCCGGAAATATTTAAAACTGCGCCGTTTTACATACTCTTTGTAATGACCAATGATAAGTTCGAAATTTAAACGCCGGTTTTTGTCGTCTTCACCTTTGCAAAACAGGGTTCTTAAATCGATATTTTTGAGAAACCGTCCACTCTCTCCGTTGGTATAGGGGTAAAAGGCGGTATAAACGGCCTTCCTGTACATGGGCACCCAGAATTCAACATATCCCTCTTTATCTTTTTTAATGAGTCCGTGGGCGTGGAGGAATTTTATTTTATCATCGTTCACCTGGTATTTCTCTTTTTCCCCGGTGAATAATAGTTTCTCCACGAACGCGCGGTGTTGTTTGGCTTTATTGATGATATTGGCGATATTTTTATCGATGGCTTCGGTCAAGTACCAGTCTTCCACTGCCAGGTAATCGTTATAATCGATGAGTTCTTTGTTGGGATTGCTTTCTACCAATTTGTAAGCAAAACCGTTGACCAGTCCGGGTTGGTTGGCGGTAATGGCGCATATTTTTTCTTTGACTTCCGGGTGGAACAACTGGCCGGTATCCACTTCGTGCATGTGGAGGAGTTCGAAGGTTTCTTCATCGGTGAAGTAGGGGACTTCCAGGTTATCGGCAATATTGAAGGGGCTGGCATTATCCTGGATCACGCCCACGATATTGCTGACGCCCACCAGGAGGACGGCTTTCAAACTGTGGGTCTCGCGGTCTTGATAAAGATTGCGGATGGTATGAAGAAACTGTCCGAAATAAGCCGGGTTTAAACCTTCGATTTCATCGATCACCAGGACTAATTTCCTATCTTTAACAGAGGCGATATCATTTTGTAAATCGCCGAAGTTAGTGCTTTTTAAGGTTATTTTCCATTTAGTCTCAATTTCCCGGAAAAGGTAATTAAAAAAAGCGGAGAGTGGGGCTTCCGCATAATTTTCAACATTCACCTGGGCCACTTTATAGTCCAATTTTTCAAGACCCTGGGCCAGCATTTTGAAGTATGTGCTTTTCCCGGTCTGGCGGGGCGCCCAGATGGTGAAGTATCTTCTTTTTTTTACCAGGTCTATTCCTTTCCCGATCAATTGTTCTCGTGTTAAGGTGTAGTGTTCGTCCGGGATGTTTGGACCCGAAGTATTGAAATAACGTTTTGCTGTTTTAATCATGGGAATAGTATATTATAAACGGGTTTATATTTCAAGCCTGTCACTGCTATGAAAATAGCCACCAAGGCACGAAGGCACCAAGGTACACCAAGAGGTTATTATTAAAAAAACCTTGGTGCCTTGGTGCGCCGTCTCTTGGTGGCAAAAGTTTTCATGGTCTCCGGGCGTGGGCGAAGCCCTCATGAGGAACGGCTATCAATTACTTTTAGAGAGCGGAGAGCAAATTTTTTTCGATTAAAAGGAGTGTTTCCGCCGCGCGGCTTTGACACTAATTCAACTTAAAACAGTCTTTCCGCCGTGCGGCTTTGACATAGATCCAACTTGAAACAGTCATTCCGCCGCGCGGCGGAGACACGTTTCAATTCTGAAATATCATTGCGCCGCGCGGCGCAGACATTGTCCGGGATCGAAAGAGTCTTTCCGCCGCACGGCGCTGACATCTTCCGAAGTTGAAATGTCTTTCCGCCGCGCGGCGGAACCATTAATCGGTTTCCCGACTATACCAAAGCGGCGCGGCGCAAACACTGTTTTACCGGTAACCCACCATTTTTTGAACGGACGAATTCCTCAAATGCTCCGTTGGAACAGGCAGTGCCTGTTCCCTACAATTTTGATTTCAAAGCCAGTGTAAAAAAGCTTGAAATTTTTTTCCCAGTACGGTATTATTTACCATGAATTTAAAATCAAAAGGGGTAATGCCATGAGTGAAATTACGATTCTTCACCTGTCCGACATCCATTTTAAGAAGAAGCAGGACGAGAAAACAAAAGCATTTCATCAAAAGGTACAGGAAAGGCTGATCGGGGCCGTAACCGACCATGCCGCAAAACAGGGGAACCCGGATTTTGTGGCGATTACCGGGGACATTGCCTTTTCAGGAAAGAAAGAGGAGTATGACGAGGCGTTTACGTTTCTATCGGGTCTTAAAGCGGTATTGCCGAAAGAAACGGAATTCCTGGCCGTTCCCGGCAACCACGACGTAGACAGGGCCAAAATAGACGAGTTTTTCTCCTTGCAACAATATATCGTGCTGAAAGACCTTACCGATAAATTTTTGGAAAATGACCGGAAAGTGAAAGATTGTATTAATATTAAATTCAATGCCTATCGCGAATTTATCGACCGCTTAACACCCGGCCTTTACCAGACAAATGAGGATTACTTCTGGGTGAAGAATTGTAAAGAGAAGAATATTTCCTTCCTCGGCTTGAACAGCGCCTGGGCATGCGAAGGGGACCACGACCGTTTCAATATTGCGTTGGGATATCCCCAGTTGACGGGCGCACTGGGAAAGGTCGAAAATAACGCCGCTAAGATTATTTTAATGCATCATCCGCCCGTCGACTGGCTAAAAGATATGGAAACCGGCCGGGAGGAACTGTTTAAAAATTGCCGCCTGCTGCTGCATGGCCATACCCATTCGGATCATGCCCTGGTGTTTAAAGACCCCGCCCATGCCTGCATTTGCCTGGGCGCTAATGCGTCTTACACCAACGATAAAAACGGCTTTATGGGTTTTCAATTTATAAAGGCCACTTTTTCAAAGGAAGGGGCGGCTTCAACAGTATGGCCGTATATTTTCGATCCCCGGCGCAAGGAATTCGTCCCGGACTACAATCGCTACGCCGGACAGGATGGCCGCCCGTTTTTTGAAATCGCTGCCCTGGCCCCTGTTTCACCGGGAAAAGGAAAGACCACCGCCCCTGTTTCCCTGGTAATCCCGGCGGATTATATTAATTGGATCAAGGAATTCCATTCGGTCCTGCCGGTGGAGCTACTGGCCAGGAAAGGGGAGGCGGTTACCATTAGCCTCCCGGAGATTTACATTTCTCTTGAAGTGGCCAACCCCTTCTATAAGCCCATGGATGAGAAAATGCTAAAAGGGAAGGATAAGGAGAAAGAGGGAAAAGCTTCGAAAGTTCCGCCCACCATCGATATCGAAGAATTACTGGGGAAATGGAATTGTTTACTGCTGCGGGGCAATGCCGGGACCGGGAAAACCACGGTAATTAAACACCTGGCTTACAGTCTCAGCCAGGGCGCCGGGCTTGTTCCCCTCCGGGGCTGTCTGCCGGTCATCATATTGCTGAAAGACCTCTGGCCGGTATACAAAAATGCGCTGCGGGACGGGGCGGAAAATATATCCTTTGAAGCGCTGCTGCCCGGATACCTTAAAAAGGCCCAGTGCCCGTTAACCATGGAAACCATCGCAGCCTACCTGGGGCGGGACCGGGCGTTTTTCTTGCTGGATGGACTGGACGAAGTCCCGGAAGAGAACCGGGACCACCTGGTGGACCTGCTGCATCAGTTTCAACATGCGAACCGGGCGAACCGCTTTTTAATCACCGGCCGGCCCCACGGCGTCGAAGGACAGGCCGGTTTTTGTTTCGGCAAATATCTCCGCGATATCGAACCCCTGGGCGAAGAAAAAGCAGAGACGTTTATTACCCGGTGGTTCCGGGCCGTGTCCGGCCAGGCAAAGGGATTGGCGGATATGAACGCGGCGGATATGATATCGGAAATTCGCCTGCACGAGCACGCCGCCCTGTTTACCGGGAATCCGCTCCTATTGACCGCCCTTTGCGTGTTTTACATGGTGGGCGGCAAACGCATCCCGGACCAGCGGGCCGATCTTTATGACCGTATCGTGGCCAATCTTCTTTACCGCCGGTTCCATGACCCGGCGGACAGGGAAAAAGAGAACAAGGTACGTGAATATCTCATGGAACTGGCCTTTTTTATGCAGACCCGTAATATAAAGAGCATCGAAGCCTACGATGCAAAGGAACTATTAAAAGCACACTGTCCCGGGCCGGTGGGAGAGCGCGAGACGGTTTCCGTTTGTAAAAAGCGTATCGAGGAATTATTTAACGGCATTGAGCCGGTCTGTGGATTATTGAACCGGCTCAGCAGTGGGGAAATCGAGTTTGCTCATTTGTCTTTCCAGGAGTTCCTGGCCGCCAGGCATATGTTGGACCGTGATTTGGGTTATAAACCCTACCTGGAAAACGGTTGGTGGAAAGAAACCATATTACTTTACCTGGGCTTGATGAACCTGGAGATGAAAAAGCGCAGCAATGATATCGTATGCCAGATAATGGAAAAGTCTCCCCTGCCGCGTATCCAGTTGTTGGGCGCGAAAGCTTTGCGGGATTTTCAAGCTTCCAAACGGGAAGGGGGCGCGGTTGATCTGGCGGTGAAGAAGTTGTTGGCCATAATCGAGTCGGATGCTTCGGCCTCTTTGGAAGAGCGAGTCGAAGCCGGGGAAATCCTGGGCCAATTGGGCGACCCCCGCATCGATGTGCTGAATCCCCCCATGATTCCCATTCCAGCGGGTAAGTTTACCATGGGATCGGAAAAATGGGATAATGAGAAACCGGTTCACCAGGTTGAATTGACTGAATTCCAAATGGGAAAATACCCGGTCACCAATCAAGAATTCAGGGCGTTTATCGTTGATAAGGGCTACGACATGAAGGATTGCTGGACGTCGGAAGGCTGGCAGTGGCGGCAAAAGGAAAACATCTCCGAACCGCGATTATGGCATGACCGCAAATGGAATGGCCCCAATTTCCCGGTGGTTGCAGTAAGCTGGTTTGAAGCCGCCGCTTATGCCCGGTGGCTCAGTCGAAAGACGGGCCAGGATTACAGGCTGCCCACCGAAGCCCAGTGGGAGAAAGCCGCGCGCGGCAGCCGCGGCTTTCAATACCCCTGGGGCGATCAGTTTGATAAAAATAAATGTAATTCGGATGAAGGTGGATTGAATCGCACCAGCCCCGTGGGCATATTCGCGGCTGGGGCAAGCCCGTATGGATGCCTGGACATGGCCGGTAACGTGTGGGAGTGGTGTTCCGATTGGTATGCTGGGGATTATTATAAGAATAGTCCTTTAAAGAATCCGCCGGGGCCCGCCATGGGCGATGGCCGTGTTTTGCGCGGCGGCTCCTGGCTCAATCCTTCCGACGGTCTGCGTTGTGCGGCGCGCAGCCTCGATAATCCCCGGAGCGGCTGGTACGACTTTGGGTTTCGTGTTGTGTGCGTGTGTGCCCCCGGTCATACCTCAGAATGCTCGATAATCTGACCCTCTGACCATCTGAATATCTGGAATGCCAAACCAGGAAAAAGCCGCTAAAAAAAATGACGGGGAGACTGGAAATTCATCAAATAATAGAGTATAATGTGATTTAAAAAAAATCGATTATGCGCCGGATTGAGAAAAAGTTATGGCAGCAAAAGAAATGTTGATACTTAAGAAAGGATATGATTTTTCCAAATGGCTCCTGCATCATACCGGGAAATTTCCCAAAAGCTACCGGTTCAGCATTGCCGCAAAACTGGAAAATGGGATATTGACTTTTATCGAACTGACCGTGGTGGCCAATATGCGTAGAGAAAAACTCCCGCTGCTGACCCGGGCCGATGAAACATTGGCGCGATTGCGGCTGCTATTCCGGTTAAGTTTTGAAATGCGCTTTATCGATATAACGTCCTATGAATATGGCAGCCGCCAGATAGATGAACCCCACGGCCTGTCACATATTCCCGGCTGAGCAGGGGGGGCGGTTTTTAGGGCAATTGGTGTATTGTACTCATCAGCGCCTGGCTTCGGATAATGTGCGCAAATTTAAAAAAAGACTGCGGCGCTGGAAAAAGCATCCACCCCAAAATCTTCAACAGCGGTTGGCCAGTTGGGTGGGCCATGCAGGTCAGGCCGATACATATTTGTTATTAAAATCGCTGGGACTGGATCATAATAAACAATTTACCGCATCTTGATAATTATCTTGATTTTACTTGAAATATTTTCCTGTTTCTAATAAACTATCATTTAAAAATGCTTGAATAAAAAAATGGAGATATCACTATGGAAACCCTGGCATTAATTGTGGGCACGGTTATCGGTGCGGCTGGTTTTGTTTTCGGAACTATTCAATACCTGCGGCGAAAAAAAGATGAAGGCGAGAAAGTACGCATCGCAAATAAAGAATTAAAAGCCATTGCGCGGGAAGAACAGCGGTTGCTGGTGCTGTCGGCGGAAAACCGCTACCGGCATATTTTGAAAAGGGAGTTGCAGAAAATCGGCCTGGCCGGCGCTGAATTTGCCAGTAAATTCCTGCCCATCGACCGCACCTTTGTCTCCCTCCGGTTATCCCCATCCCGGTCCTGCGAAGAAACCCCGACTCGAACCGGTAAAGGCAACGCCCTCCGTGAAGACCGCCAAATGATCCAATCACGCGACCAAGAAATGCACATGTCGCCGGAACAGGTAATGACGCAAGCCTTTCAAAATTGCCAACTGCTGGTAGTGATCGGCGACCCGGGGTCAGGCAAAACCACTCTGCTTCACTATTACGCCGTCATGTGCCTGGATGGCAATCAACATCGGCTGGGATTCAAGGAAAAAGAAATCCTGCCCCTTTATTTTCCCCTGAGAGAACTCAAATTTTCCAACGAGATACCCCAATCGCCCCAATCTCTCCAGGATAACCTGGCCTCCTGGTCCGGTTTGATGCACCAGGAAATCTCGGCTGAGGAATTCAAAACCTGGCTGGAGGAAAATAACGCCCTGGTGCTGCTGGATGGACTGGATGAAATCAGCGACCGCGATAAGCGAATTCAGGTATGCCGATGGGTGAAACGGGCGCTGGCCAATTTCGATCACGCCCGCTTTGTATTGACATCTCGTCCCACCGGTATGCGGAAACTGGAAGGGGTCGAATTGGAATGCGATTATCAACGGGCGGATATCCTGGATTTTTCCCCCCAGCAGCAAGAACACTTTTTAAAACAGTGGTTTAATACCTTATATTTAAAGGACATTTCAGCGGGCGACTCAACGAAACAAAAGGAACCCCTGGAGAAGAAGGCGGCCAGCCGGGCGCAGGCCATTATCGATTATTTAAATGAAGAAGATAATAAAAGCATCCGTCAATTAGCACGGTCTCCAATGATGCTGCAAATCATGGCCATCCTTTGGGAAGACCACGAATACCTACCCAGGGGCCGCTGCCAGTTGTATGACATCTCACTCAATTACATGTTGGAGTTTCGCGATGACCGGAGAGACTTAAAACCCTTGCTTTCCGCTGAAAATGTTCGTTCCGTCCTGGCTCCGGCGGCCCTCTGGATGTTGGAATCCGAAAAAAGCGAATTTATACTGAAGTGTGAGATGCATGACCGTGTGCAGGTTTTCTTGCGGAAGATGAAAAAACCGCCGGACGCCCGGTTACTGTGCGAAAACCTGCGTGACCGCGCCGGTTTGATCGCCGATTACGGAAAAGATCATTATATTTTTCGACACAAATCCTTTATGGAGTTCCTGGCCGCGGTTCAGTTATTGGAAGAATGTAAGGAACGCCAGGAGCGTATACAGCGACTGGTGGAATCGTTCACGGATGAAGATTGGGAAGAACCGCTGCGGTTTTTTATCGGCAAGGCCAATATAAGAATATTCGATCGCTTTATGCAGTACTTTTTCCAGTCGGAAGTGAGCCGGGATTTAGACAGCATTAGACAAACACTGCTGGAGAACCTGGTAAGAGAGGCGCCCTTTCGTGAAATAAACAGTATGGTCCAATGCCTGGACCCGGCCAAAGCCAATGAAAAACAAATACGCTGTATTCTAAATTGCTTAAAAATTATCGATACCGGCGAATCCATCGGCGCCGCGGCTGCTTTTCTCAAGGGAAACAAAGGCGATAAAGATAACCTTGACCTGGCCCGGCATATCGTGGCTGAAATGGGTATTAAGTATGGTTTTGAAATCGAAGAAAAGGTTGCGGTTGAACCGGGACGGCCTGGAATTCCCCACTCTTACAGGAATCCCTTCGAAGATAACGTGGAATACATTAAAATACCAGGGGGAACGTATAAGTTCTCGGTTACAAAAAAAATGGAAACCGTTCCCGACCTCTATTTCTGCAAATACCTCGTCACCAATAAACGCTATCGCAAGTTTATCTCTTACCTGGGAGGGAAAGAAAAGGACCTGGAAGAAACCCTGCCGTTAAAGGTGTTTAGCAAAGAATTACTTGAATTGGCCGGGACAATAAAGGAATATTCCGATTACATCGGTACAAATTCCCGTGAATGGGGAAATAAACTCCGTTCCCGTTTTGAGGATGATAAGAAATTTAATGGAGACGACCAGCCCGTGGTGGGAGTCAGTTGGTATGCGGCACGCGCATATTGTTTGTGGCTGTCCTATTTACAGCGGCAAGAAAGCGGCGGCCTATATCGTCTGCCCACGGAAGTGGAGTGGGAATGGGCCGCTGCCGGTAGGGAACCGGGAAATAAACTTCGAGAATATCCATGGCCTGAGAGTAAAGGCGAACCCAGCCCGAAATTGGCCAATTTTGGGGAAAATGTCGGCGCCACCACACCGGTAGGCCGTTACCCGGAAGGGGCCACTCCCGAAGGACTCATGGACATGGCCGGTAATGCCTGGGAATGGACGGATAGTTGGTATGATAAAGACCAGGTTGGCCGTGTTTTGCGCGGCGGCTCCTGGCTCAATCAATCCGTCAATCTGCGTTGTGCGGCGCGCGACCTCGATGGTCCCTGGCTCTACTGGTACTTCTATGGGTTTCGTGTTGTGTGCGTGTGTGCCCCCGGTCATACCTCATAATGCTCGATAATCTGACCCTCTGACCATCTGAATATCCGGAATGCCAATTCGGGAAAAAGAATGCAATGATGAATGATGAATGATGAAGTAAAAAAAGGAAGCGCGGAAGCGGGGAAGAGAGGAAAAAGCAAGAAAGAGAAGAAGAGAAGAAGAGAAGAAGAAAATCCGAAACTCGAAACTCGAAATTCGAAACAAATTCAAAATCCAAATCGAAACAATGTTTCAAACAAAAAAAAGCCCACGAATGACACGAATTACCACGAAGAAAAAGACGACTGGCCACCGGCTTCGCCGTCCGCCGCCCGTGTAGGGGCAGGCCCCCGTGTCTGCCCCAATTGAAATTTCTTTTCTATAGACTAAAATGATTGATTGCCGGAATGATGATGGCCTTAAGGTTGACAAATAACGATAATGCAATTATAATTGAGTCGATGAGTAACATAATTGAAAAAGACGAAAAAAGTTCTACTGCCGGAAAAGAAATAAATTCACCCCACGACCGAATGGTGGAAAAGTTCCTCCAGGAAAACGAAACCGCCCGCAGTTTATTCCGGGAATACCTGCCGAAAGAGATTGCCGAACTCGTGAACCTGGATTCCCTCGAATATATCAAAGATAAATTCGTCGATGAAAACCTGGCAAAGTACTATTCGGATTTACTGTATAAAGTGAATTTCGCCGACCATTTGCAGGGGTATATTTTCCTGCTGCTGGAACATAAGAGTTCGGAATTTCGCTTTTCAAGTTTTCAATTACTCAAATATATGGTGCAAATTTGGGATCGATTCCTGGTGAACAATAAAAAAGCCAGGCATTTGCCGGTTATTATCCCGGTGGTACTATATCACGGCGGTAAAAAATGGAAGTTGGGAAAATGCTTTAGCGCTTTGTTTAAATTCCCGGTGGTATTGAAAGAATTTATTCCCGATTTCCGAAGTATTCAGTCAAGGAGGTGATATCATGGCTACCATTGCAGAAAAATGGATCGATCAAGGTATCGAGAAAGGTATCGAGAAAGGTATCGAGAAAGGTAAATGGGATGTGGTTAAGAATTTGCTTTGTGAAGGACTATCCATAGATTTTATCGCAAAAATAACCGGCTTTCCTACCGAAAAAGTCAAACAATTTAAAGAATCGATACAAGGTCAACAGATGGCTGTCCCTTGCCATTGATAGCACAATTACGGATATGGCCGGAAACGTATGGGAGTGGTGCGCTGATTGGTATGGAGAAAACTATTATAAGGAAAGCCCTGCTGAGAATCCACAAGGGCCTGCAAAGGGCACTTGCCGTGCCTTGCGCGGCGGCTCGTGGCTCAATCCTTCCGTCATTCTGCGTTGTGCGGCGCGCGACGACGATTATCCCCGGGCCTACTGGAGCTACGGCGGGTTTCGTGTCGTGCGTGGGTTCGTCCCCGGTCATAGAGGGGAGAATAGAATGATGAATGATGAGTAAAATGGCTAGAATGATGAATGATGAATGATGAAAGGAAAATCCGAAATTCGAAAGTCCGCGGCGCGGACACCCTATTAAGAACTTTACTGACCAATATACAAATGACCGGAGTGGATTCCCTGTCTACCAAATTCTTTCGATTCCGTATTTGTCGAATTTCTCATCAACGCTAATGATAGGAATTTTTTCAACCAGGGCCTGAGATATTATTAATCTATCGAATGGGTCTCTATGATGAAGCTCCAGGGTACTTAATTTGAAAAGATGTTCCAAAGTAATATTAAGAATTCTATAGTTGAGGAGATCGATTTGGTTTGAGACAACGTCATCGAAAGAATTTTTGAATTCAAGATGACCGATATTCACCTTTATTGCCATTTCCCAGATACTTGCGATACTAATGAATTTCTCGATGTCCGATTCGAGTACCCCAATAACTTTCGGACTTACTCTTGCATCGCCTACAGCGTACCATATAAAAGCATGAGTATCGATAATGTATTTCATTACATGTATTCTTTGAAGTCTTCTATCGGAGCATTGATATCTTCTTTTTCGATAATTAACCCTTTTGCATTTCCGAAATGGGACTTTCTTTTTTTTTCTTTATTGAACTTTCCATTTACTGTTGATCTTCTTTTTCGGTATTTTTGGGATAGAAAATCGATAAAGTCGGCAACTTCATACTGCAAACGGATAGGCAAAGAAAAATATTTTTCAGGTATTATTAAATTGTTATTCATGTTTATATTTTACAATGGAACCGGGAAAATTTCAACTGGAGGATAAAGAAAATAATAAATGCCAACCCATTGAAATCATCGAAGCTTACCTGGGGCGGGGCCTGTCCCTTTCCCAATAAGTCCACAGATGACACGGATTTTCACAGATTGTTTTTTCCGCTCTTCCGCTCTTCCTCGCTTCCGCTCTTCCTTTTTCTTATCCTGCTTCATAATTTTAGTCTTGCCGTAAACCTCTCTATATATTATAATCACCTATGGAGAAAAAACATATGACGAAGAAATCTGTTAAAATCGGTATTATTCAATCGGGGCCGCAATTCCTGGACCTCCAGGCCAGCATGGAAAAAGCCGCCCGCCTGGTGGAAGAAGCGGCCGGCAAAGGCGCTGAATTGGTGGTGTTCGGCGAAACATGGCTTTCGGGCTACCCGGCCTGGCTGGACCTCTGCCCGGAATCGGCGGTTTGGGGTCATGAACCTACCAAAGAAGTTTTTGCCGCCACTTACCTGAACAGCATCGCCGTCCCCGGCGATGAAACAAAAGTCCTCTGCGACCTGGCCCGAAACTACCACATTGTTATCTGCATGGGCGTTAACGAAATCGTAAAATCCGGCCCCGGCAACGGTACTATTTATAATTCGCTCCTGTTAATCGACGCGGACGGCAAAATTGTTAACCATCACCGCAAACTAATGCCCACTTTTTCCGAGAAATTGTTATACGGCATGGGCGACGGGCGCGGTTTGAAAGCGGTGGATACCCACCTGGGCAGGATCGGCGGCCTGATCTGTTGGGAGCATTGGATGCCCCTGGCGCGCCAGGCCATGCACAACAGCGGCGAACATATTCATATCGCGGTATGGCCCTGGGTGCATGATATTCATCAACTGGCCAGCCGTCATTACGCTTTCGAAGCCCGCTGCTTCGTGGTGGCGATGGGGCAAATCCTGCGGGTGAAGGATTTGCCGAAACAATTGAAACTGCCGGAAAACCTGGTGGATAAACCGGGCGAGTTGCTTCTCAAAGGCGGCAGTTGTATCATCGGCCCGGATGGTAGCTACCTGCTGGGTCCCCAGGTTTTGAATGAAGGCGTTCTTATCTACGAAATCACGGACATGGACCGTATCTATAAAGAACGTATGACCCTGGATACCTCCGGCCATTACAACCGGGATGATGTGTTTAACTTTAGCCTTAATGTCGATGGAATTAATTGATGGATATAAAATTGCCTCCGGCGGCCAGGAACCCTTTTGAAAAAGGGTTCCTGGACCTCCCAAAACTTTTGACTATACCTAAACATATTATTTATTTATTTTTTACCTATTTGCTGGGGATCCTGTTGTTTACACTTTTCAGGGTTATCCTGCTGGCTGTGGAATACAAACACCTGGGCGATATCCCCGGCCCGGAACGATTAACGATTCTCTTGAAAGCCTTTTTCATGGGTTTCAGGTTCGATACCGTTATCTCCGGGTATATTTTGTTTATCCCCCTGCTGGTCCTGTCCATCACATCAAGCTTAAGAATCGATAATAAAATCATCTACCGCTTCATATTTGTCTATCTTTATATATCGTATCTCTTTGCTTTCCTGATCTGCGGCATCGATATTCCTTACTTTAACCACTATTTTTCGCACCTTACCGTCGTGGTACTGACCTGGTTAGACGACGCCGGTTTTATCTTGAAAATGATATTCCAGGATTTTAGGCTCTGGTGGGGCCTCATTCCTTTTATCATCTTCGCCGTCGCCTATTACTTAGCGGCAAAAAAGATCGCCCACAAAACATTAATCGAAAAGCCCCTGCCTGCCTCGAAAAGCAAGACCGCGTATCTTGCCGTCAATATCGGCCTTTCCCTGGCGGCCGTCGTCGTACTTTTTATCGGCGTCCGGGGTAGGGTAGGGGAGAAATCCCCCATCAAGATCGGCACTGCTTATTTTTGCGATTATGCTTTTGCCAACCAACTGGGCTTAAACCCTGTTTATACATTTTTTCACAGTTATATTAATTCCCTCCAGGCGGAAAACAAATCGATTCATTTAATGGACAGCCAAAAAGCCATCGATAATGTGCGCAAGTATTTGAACATACCCGGTGATACACAGCAGCAATCGCCCATTGCCAGGAATATTACCCCGGACCAACCGGCCCTTAACGCCAACGTGGTTTTAATCATCATGGAGGGCTTAAGCGCGGCCCATATGAAACGGTACGGGAACCCGGACAACCTGACCCCCTTCCTGGATAGGATTGCCGACCGGGGATATTGTTTCGACAACGTCTATACGTCCGGGATTCATACCTTTAACGGGATCTACGCCACCCTGTTTTCCTACCCGGCCATCCGCAAACAACACCCTTTAAAAACCATTTCCATGAAAAAAAATTCCGGTATGGCGGCGGAATTGCGGAAACACGGTTATGCCACCGTCTATTTTACCACCCACGATGCCCAGTTCGACAATATCGGCGGTTTCTTAAGGGCCAATGATTTTGAAAGAATCGTGTCCCTGGCTGATTACCCCGGGGATAAGAGACGGAGCACCCTGGGGGTGCCGGATGATTTCATGTTCGATTTTTCAATGCCCATCCTCGACGAACTGGCCCAAAGAGAAAAACCTTTCCTGGCGGTAATGATGACCGGCAGTAACCACCGGCCGTTTATTGTGCCCCGGTACTTCAAGCCCCGGGGTAAAGAAGAAGAAAAACAAATCGTGGAATATTCGGACTGGGCGCTGCAAAAATTCATCCGTATGGCGTCGCGGCGGGGTTGGTTTAAGCGCACGCTGTTTGTTTTTATTTCCGACCATGGGTTGGCTATTAATGCCGTTTATGACATGCCGCTGAATTTGAATCATACCCCTTTCATCATATTTTCCCCGCGCTTAATCAAAGAAGGCCGGCGTTTTACCTGCCTGGGCGGACAGATCGATGTCTTTCCTACCATTATGGGCCTGCTGAAATATCCTTATGTCAACAACACCCTGGGTATCGACCTGCTGAACGAAAAAGAAAAACGTCCCTATATATACTTTAGCGCGGATGATAAGTACGGGGTGCTGGATGATGAATATTATTTGATTGTGAGGGAAGAAAGGAACCCCGGCCTGTATAAATACAAAACCGGGGACCCGCGGGATTACCTTTCACGGTACCCGCAAAAGGTGGAAATCATGAAGGCGTATGCGGAGTCGATGTTTCAAACCATGCAGTGGTTAATTGATAACCACAAGGATTGAAAAAAAATCCGAAACTCGAAATTCGAAATCCGAAACAATATCAAAATTCAAATTTTCAAAATGCCAAACAAAAGCAATTAAAAACTCAAAACCTCAAACAAGAACAACCTGCCCAGGGGAGCCGTTTGTTTTTGTTTTGATCATTTGAATTTTTGTCATTTGAATTTGTTTCGAATTTCGTGCTTCGTGCTTCGGATTTATTTTTACTTTAACACATTTCCGCATTCGCCGCAGAACCGCGAAGCCGCTGAATTCTTAGCGCCGCAGCGGGGACACTGGGCCATGCTCACCGACGCCCCGCAATTGCTGCAGAATTTGCCTTCCCCAGCCGGTTTCCCACACTGGGGACAGATCGTTTGCTTACTCTCGATCTCGCCGGTAAACACCGTGGTGGCAGCGGCTTTTTCCCTGATATCCACCACCATTTTTTCAGCCTTGGCGGCGGCCACTTCTACGGCCATACGCGGGGCGTCTTCCACGCAAAGACCTTCCTGCTCATTCCAGTCGTTTTCACATACCCAGCGTTTGCACCGGGGACAACGAATAAAATGCCCTTTGGCTTCATTCTGAGACTGCTCGAAAGCAGAATCATGCTCCTTTTGCCATTCCGGCGACATGCCGTGGAACCGTTCCGATAACATATCGGAACCACGCTGCGCATGATACCCCAAATCGTCTTTACCGATCAGCGAAGCCCCAAAGGAAATCGCCTTACCCAGGCCGCCGAAAAATTTCCCCTTCTTGTATGTCGTCGATTCATCGAATTTGGTCTTATACCCTTCATGGCAAAGATCGCAAAAAAAAGTAAATTGAAATCCTGCTTCAGTACTATTATCCTGGTAATTATCTGTAAAAGCCTGCATTGTCATAGTTGTTTCTCCTATTGTTTTGTGTGTCTATATTGATACCTGTTTATATGATTCATTTCTTTTTCCCTTGAGCGGGATCGCTGTATGTTAAAACCGCGCCGCAATGTTGGCAATTGGGACCGAAGAAGGTTAATTTTTTACATTGAGAACAGGTGGTTTCCAATGATAAGCCGCAGTGGCTGCAATTTTTCCAGCCTTCCTCGATGGGGCTTTTACACTTTGGACAGCGTAAAAAACCCGTGGGGGTTCCTTTCCCACAAAAAGGACATACGTTGGCGTCGGACGCGACTAATTTGCCGCAGTACCGACAGGGATGTTTATATCCGGGCATATTTTATTCTCCTAATTCACCTTTTCCCCACTTTTCACTATCACTGCGCGATTGGGTATTGAAAGCCAGTAACGCCAGGGTATCTTTTCTCCACTGTTCCTGGGATTGATGGAACACCCGGCCGATAAACAGCTCCCTTAATTTGCGCAGCTCCGGCAACCGTTTAAGGGCGTACCGGTATTTCACATAGCGCGGTTCGTCCAATCGCTTTTCCGGTAAATAAATGGGTTCGCGGCGGAAATTGACTTCCTGCATGCAGCGGTTAAATGAACTGATGAATTCGTCGTACTTCATGTCAAGTTCCGTCTTATCTTTGAGGGAGGCGTAGGTTTCCCTGCTAACGATGCGGAAAAAATAAGTGGCCTTGCCTTCCTGTTTTAAAAGGTCCTCGGCGGCCGCGTTTTCTTCGCTTTCACCCATTTCCGCCGCATCTTCCACCGATTCATCCACTTCGCCCTCTTTGGGCAGGCGAATCAATCCTGCTTCCAGGACCGCGGCGTTCCCCGGTTCCCCGGGTTTACCCCCGTAGATGGGAATTAAAAACCAGAAGTAATCGCTTTGGTCCCCTCCCAGCAATCCCCTTTTAAAACCCACGCCTATTTTATCCTGCCGGCCCATCGGTTTAAGGAAATCATATTCCTCGCCCAGGGGGGAGAGGGCGATCTTTTTTTCAATGCCGGTCCATACCGGGGCCGAAATAACCTCGATATCTTTTCGAGCGGCTATTCTTCCTTCTTTTAAAAGATGGGAAACTTTATAGATCGTGGGCGCATCGGTTTCAGGCAGCAGTCCCTGGAGAAAGGTCTGGGTTTTTAAAGAGAGATTGCTAAGGATATCGGAAAGAACTTTTTTAAAAGGGTCCAGTTGGGTTCCCATTTGCGAAAGAACCACCTTTTCACCGGACTCCATGTTGACGGCCAAGCCGTAGTTTTCCGGCCGGAGGTCGCGGATGTTACCCAGCGGCAGCCGGATAATGTCGCCTTTTTCCGGGAGCACCGCCAGGGTGGTTTCAAAAATCCGCAGCTCGCATTTCCCCTGACGACCCTTTTCGCCTTTTTCATTGAACCGGGCATATTCCGCGGTTACGTCTTTTTTACGAATGTTTTCTTTAACCAGCATATCCTGCATGATGATTTCGTGGTGGCATTTGCTCAGGGTCCTGGTGAAATCTTCGAATTTAAAGCCCAGGTTAAAGAGGTTCAGTTGTTGGTTAAAGGTAAACGGAAGGAAAAGGTGATACTCCTGGTCTTCGATTTGAAGCAATTCCCTGAGGGGAAAGACCAGGGCGTCGCCGGCGTCGGACAGGATCGTGAGATGTTCTTTATCGATTTGGGCGCGGGCGCTGCCTTTTGTTTGGACCTGTTGGTCATCGTTCAGTAACGAGAAAGACAGGGGACATTCGAAAATAATTTTTTTTTCATCCATGGAAGTAATTTATAATCCAGGTCACAGATAAAGTCAATAGGCTATTGAAATACTTCTCTATTTGTGATAAAAACAAATATACCAAAAATGATTAATAATGATAAATATGGAGGTAATGACATGGAGTTAGAAGTCGTAAAGATCGAGAATCCCGGGGAATTGAATTTTATTTTAGGGCATTCCCATTTTATCAAGACCGTTGAGGATGTCCATGAAGCGTTGGTGAACACCGTACCCGGCATCAAGTTCGGGTTGGCTTTTTGCGAGGCTTCGGGGAAACGGTTGGTCCGGTGGAGTGGAACGGACGATGAGCTCATCAAACTGGCAACGAAAAATGCCCATAAACTTGCCGCCGGGCATACGTTTATCATTTTCCTGGGCAATGGTTTCTTCCCCATCAATGTGCTGCGCATTATCAAGGATGTGCCGGAAATCTGCCGTATTTTTTGCGCCACGGCCAACCCGGTGGAGGCCATCGTGGTCAACACAGAGTTGGGTAGGGGGGTCCTGGGAGTTATCGACGGCATGACCAGCCTGGGCATCGAGACCGAGGAAGACATTACCTGGCGTAAGGATTTCCTGCGTAAAATCGGCTATAAATTTTAATGAAAAGCCGCCGTTCCTTTGATCCGTCATACCTGGATAACAAGCTATATCTCATTCCCATCCTATTATTCCAGCAGTCCCTGGGGGGCGTGGCCTATCCCATAGCCAAATTCGGCCTTTCCATGATCGATCCTTTCACAGTGGCTTTTTACCGGTTTGTCATATCCGCGCTTGTGCTGCTGGTCATCACGCGGCTCAGGTCCCGCAAGCCGGCCATCGAGAAGAGGGATTACTTGAAAATCATCGGCCTGGGTTGTTTGATTATCCCGTTCAACCAGCTCATGTATCTTTACGGACAGAGTTTAACCGGGGCCGGGCACGGGGCGTTGTTATTTGCCACGACGCCCATCTGGCTTTTCCTGGCGGCCCTGGTTTTTTTTAGAGAGAAATTCGTTTTGAGGCGCGCCGTGGGGGTTGCATTGGGGCTGATGGGGGTAGCGCTTATCATGGCATACGGCGCTCTCCAATTAGGAACAAAGTACCTGCTGGGCGATTTGATTATACTCATTTCCGTATTCGCCTGGGTAGGCTATACCATTATAGGACGGCCCCTGGTGATCAAATACGGCGCCTTCAGGATTACCGCATACGCCCTGTCTTCCGGGACCCTATTGTATTTTCCTTTCGGGTTGTATCATGCCTTGAGATTCGATTATTCCAGGCCCACTGTAGGCGCGTGGTTGGCGGTGCTTTACCTGGCGTTAGGTTTATCCGTGGCGGCTTATGTGCTCTGGTACTGGTTGATTAAACACATTGAAGCCACCCGGATCGCGGTGTTTCAGAACGTTCAGCCCATAATCGCTTCGGTGGCGGCGTTTCTATTTCTTGCCGAGCCGTTGGGGTGGCCGTTTTTAATCGGCGGCGCCGTGGTCCTGGCCGGCGTGTTCGTTACGATAAAGTGAGTGGAGAATGGAGGTCAATATGAGCGAAGCGCAGACTTTTATGTGGATCACTGTATATTATCAAAGCGCCATAGTATCGGGAGGTCGTTATGCCTAATCCCCAGCAGCAAAAATTAAATTCTCGTGCGCTGGTATCGTTGACAATGCTTTTTTCTTTTGTCTGGTTACCGCCATCAGGTATCATTCTCCATTTCACGGATAGGGCTGAAGTGTCTCAGTTACGTCACGCTGCAATGGCGGTACACAACTTCGCCGGCATTATCTTTCTTGTTGCCGCATTAATTCACATCTTCTACAATCTCAAGCCGATAAAGCAATATGTTGTCGCCAAAGCACATATGTTTTCCCAGTTGAAGCGGGAGGCCATTATTGCATTTATAATAACGACAGCTTTGATTTTATTGTTTGCATCGCATGCTTTTCATGTTCATTAAGTGGAAACCTACACCAAGAACCTGAGCGGTGTAAATGCAGTTACGATCGCCGGCGGCAGATAAGCATAAATTTGTCGGTCCCCAAACCGTTTTCCTCAGTTCTTAGCAAACATTCCTCAGTGCTTGGTAAACACTCCTCACCGCTCAATAAACATTCCTCAGACCTTATTAATCACCCCTTCATTTGTATTAGTTTCTTATGGAAGCATATTAGACTCCATAAAGTCAATCATAGGGAAAGGATTCGCGGACCGGGCGACTACTATTTGCAAATCATAATGCGGTATGCTATACTTACACCGGTGAATGATCATGGATATGAAAAAACTGGCTGTCGGTGAGTCCGATTTTAAAAAAATTATTACTGAGAATTACTACTATGTAGATAAATCCCTTTTTATCAAGGAAATCATCGACAGGGGGGATACGATTTTACTTCTACCCCGTCCCCGGCGTTTCGGGAAAACCATTAATATTTCAATGCTAAAGTACTTTTACGACTGCTGCCCGGAAGACTTGCCGCGGCAGACCGGCGCCCCTTCCCTGGAAAGTAAAGCGGTTACACCCGGTAATACCAATCAAAGTTTATTCGATTCCCTGGCCATCTCTAAAGCAGGCCCTCAATACCTGGAGAAGATGGGCCAACACCCGGTTATTTTTTTAACTTTTAAAAATATCAAGGAATCGGATTGGGAAACAACCTACAGGAAAATAAAAAAACTTATTCGGCAAGAGTATGCCAGGCATCGCTGCCTCTTAAAGAGCAAAGAACTCATACCTTTTGAACGGGAATATTTCCAAAAAATCATCGATCTTGAGGGCGAAAAAGAAGACTATGAAAACAGCCTGGAATATCTGCTTATTTTCTTAAACCGGTATTATGGCAGACGGGCGGTTATTTTGATCGATGAATACGACGCCCCCATTCATGCGGGTTTTACCAACAACTACTATGACCAAATCATCGCTTTTATGCGCAATTTCCTATGCGCAGGACTGAAAGATACCGGCCAGTACCTGGAAAAAAGCGTCATTACCGGGATTATGAGGATCGCCATGGAATCCATTTATTCCGGCCTCAACAACCCGGGCGTGTATACCCTCCTGGCCGAGGAATTCGATGATAAATTCGGCTTCACGGAAAAGGAAGTGGAAACAATGCTGGCGGATTTCAATGTCCTCCACATGTATGAACAGGTCCAGCAGTGGTATAACGGATATAAGTTCGGCCGCACCATTATTTACAATCCCTGGTCCATCGTCAACTTTCTTGCCGGCGCGGCGAAGGAATTAAAACCCTACTGGATTAATACCTCGGACAACAAAATCGTGGAAACTTTACTGTCCAGGGGTGGCAAAGAACTCAAGGAAGAATTGGAATTGCTCATCCGGGGAGAATCCATAGAAAAAACCATCGAGGAAAATATCGTAATGAAGGATATCGAATCCGATGAAGATTCCTTATGGAGTTTTCTCATGATGGGGGGATATTTAAAGCAAACCGAAAAGCGGATGGACGCCTCCGGGAGTATCTACTATAATCTGTCCATACCCAATATGGAAGTGAGGACCATTTATAAACGGATTATCCAGCGGTCCCATGAAATAAAATCCAACCGCGAATCCGGGTATGGCAGATATGATATTTCGATTATCCCGCATGATCTTAGTTTGACCGGGTATGTGATCGAATTTAAAACCGTCGATGTGGAGGATAACGAAACCGTGGAATCAGCCGTGAATGCGGCGTTAAAACAGATCGAAGAAAAAAAGTACGAAACGGAACTGGTGGAAAGGGGAGTCAAGAATTATAAGAAATTGGCCATTGTATTTAATGGCAAAGAAGTAACCATCAGAGAGGGTTAGCGAATCCCCATTGGCCTGTTCCCAGGTCCTCCCCAACTAGAGCCTATCCGAAAAGTTATGGATGTTTTAAAATTTAAAATTGTAGGGATCAGGCATTGCCTGTTCCAACGAGGTATTTGAGGGAACAGGCGGTGCCAGTTCCCTACCAATTTAATTGGTAATTGGGGATAGGCAAAATTTTATTCTCCATGGAATGTCTGAACCACAGATGACGCAGATGGCGCAGATTACACAGATTACAATATAAGATTGTCTAATCAGCGTCATCAGTGTTATCAGCGTAATCTGCGGTTCAGACATTTTTTGAGTACTTTTTGCCTGTTCCCCACCTCCATCATTTCACACTCCAAATGAAGTCAAAAACTTACCGAAATCGCCGTTCCAGGTCATTTAAAATTTTATCTCTATCCGGGAAACCTTCAGGAAGCAATTTCTTAAATACCTCCGCTTCACCAATTACATAAAAAATTTCCCCAAACTTGAGTACTCTTCTAGGATATTTCGCCTTTAATGCATTTTTTAACCAGAGGTAAAGTTTCTCAATGTTTTCTCTGCCAGAGGTTTTCATTATTTCAACAAATAACTCGGATGAATAATCAATAAAAGCATCTTCAGTGACATCTATTAGACCGATCAATTCCTTAACAACCCTCATTTCTTTTTTTTTATAAAGTGCTTCTAAAGCCTTTATCTTCAGCGAAGTTTTTTCTAAGATAAGTGATTTATACGTTGCAAACACTTCGAGTACATCCGCTCCATTTCCAATATTTCCTTTTCGATAAATATCAAAAATTCTCTCCAAAATTTCTTTTGGATCCTTTACTTTATCCACAAAATTTAAATACCACTCTAATGCACGTTCAGATAAACTATTATCATAATATACATCCGCTAATCTCAGCGCTATATCCTTTTTTCCGCCTGGATTCGATTGAAGATATTCTTCCACTTTATCCATAATATCTTTGCCTATCGAAACTTTAGCGGCATCCATAAACACTTGGATGAACTTTGCAAACATTTTTTCGCTGAGCGTTTGGGTGACTTTAAATAAGGAACTGTATACGGCCAATATTTTAGATTTATCTATGTTACGAAGAATATAAAAATCAATCAACTTTTCATAAGTATAGGGGGATGGATATGTCCCCGCCAACGCCTCTAATTCTTCCTGCACTTTTCCTGGTTCTTCAAGCAATCTATCTTTTGTGATTACTCGTTCAACAACACTGTTAATTTTTGATTTAATGATTTGTTCCGGGATTATTTTTGTAAAAAACTTCAAATAATCGCTGGTCAGCGGTTTATCTCTGAATTTATTTTGACTTAACCGCAACGATTCGGAAAGTTCCAGGTCCCTGTCCGAATGCAATACGAAAATTCCAGGAATATTCAACTGGTCTTCCAGGTTCGCCGTATTCTCATTTAAGAAACTCAGAATACTAGCGATTATTTTTTGTTCATTCTCATTGTCTTCTCCATTTTGAGGGTTCGGGATTCGAGTCAAGGCAAAAAACACTTCTATCGGTTTCTGTCCTTTAAAACGCTTTGCCTTTTGAATACCTCTCATTATCTGGCGTGAACCTTCGATATTTTCCCGGTTGTTGGTGATCAAAAAAACCACTTTATCCGGTAAAAGCGCCGTGCAAATCCCACTCATCTCCGTAATCCCGGTCCGGGAGTCGATCAATAATATATCGGGCTGGAGTTCGCTGCGAATTTTTTCCTTGAACTCAAGAAAAAACGGAACTCCTTCTCCTCCGCTTTCATAAAATAAGCCGTGCCAATCGATGGAAGCCAGTTTTTCCCAGTATTCCGCCGACAAAACATTCCCGGCGGGAATCAACCGGATACTTCCTTCTCCCTCCGGTATATTTTCAGCGGTCAAGACATAGTCGTTAAGAGAGCCGGGAATACTTCCACCTGAGGTAAATTCATGGATATAATCCACCAAACCTTTTTCAACGGGCCTGGGAAAAAACGATTGCAGCTTATAATGGATGCCCGGCGCTTCAAGGTCGAAATCTACGATGCACACATTCAATCCAAATCGCGAAAGATATACGGCGATATTGGCTAAAGATAATGTCCGTCCAACGCCACCTTTATAAGAATAAAATGTTATGGCTTCCATCAATCACCCCCTTAAGCCCCAACCGGGAGCAATTGTTTCTTCCTATAAACGAATTCCCTATATTCAAAAATTGCTTCTACAGTATATATTGATTCTGCTCTCGGAAATATGCCGAGTGTTTTATTGGGCGTCTTAATAATATTATCCAGTTTTTCCCTTTCTTCCTTACAACGATTTAAGATAGCGATTGTTTTTTGAAAAATCACTTCATTTTGTATAACTTTTTCCAACGGCAGTAATGCGAGGGCGATAGATTCCGCGGCGTCCAGGTTCCGATGGGGAATGAATTCCTTTTCCGCTTTCTCAAGATATCCCATCAATATCTCCTCCGTGGCATACTCGAGAAGTTCTTTCAATTGCGCTTTATCCGGGAGTGAAATCCCTTTCTTCTTCATCGCCTCAATGTATTTCTCATTCAAAAAACCAATGGTTTCGGCAAAGTTATTAAAGGCATGATCGCATTCCTGGAACCCGTATTTATGTACAGCATTTTCCAGGTCTTTTTCTTCGACTTCCACTAAATCCTTCTCCCTGTAAGGGGGACGAAGCAAGAACAATCGTTCCTCTTTAATAATAAACGCCCAACCGTCATAGGGCGCAATCGCAATCATTTTAATTTTCATCGATGATCTCCAATTCGATCCCGCGTTTCTCCAGTTCTTTAAATACTTTTTTTACCAGAGCTAAACGGTATAGCTCAACCTCTGTTAATTCAGAATGGAATAGCTTAACCAGGGAATCCAAATATATTTCGTTATAACTTTTTTTATCGATCCATACACACTTGATGTGAGACCTTAAAAAATCATCCAGGGTTACGGCTTCGATGTTTCTTGTATCATTACAAACCATTCTATGCCATTTATCGGGGGATACCTGGTCTATCTCGTTTTCATGTTTAAGTATTGCCAGGGTATCGACGCATTCTTTATTGGCCACATCCCGGCTCAATTTATCCAGCAAAAGGCAGCCATTATCCACGTAATTGACCGCGCTGTCTTCTTTGATAAACGCCAATTTCTTATATCTATCAGCTTTTTCCCTTTTAATAATTATGCAATACAGGCCATACCTGGTTGTTCCCACTCCCCCTATGTTCAGTGCGGCATACCTGGCTTTTTCCCCTTTGACAATCGAAGAATCAAAAGTTTTCCTGCCCTCATAAAAGTTCCTTAAATGTTTTCTTATTGCTTCTTCCTTCGCGCTTTTCGCACTGGAATCGTCCAGTTTTCCCACTTTCTTCAACTGTTCGGCTTGATTGTCTTTCAGTTCATAGACATTCGCGTATTTCCCGGAATCCAAAACTTCGAACAAAGCCCGGTCATGCATATTTATGGAGAGAGTCCAATCATTTTTAATCCTGGCGCCGAAGCTTTCCACCAGATCGGATTTATTTCGATCGGATTTCACTTTAATGCGTTGATATTCCGATTCTAACTGTTTTTTATTGGCATCAGCCAGTTCAAAAAGATCGATCTTGGTTCCAGTGTCCATTTCGGTATTCCTGTTTATCTATTCTTCCAGCTATATGATAACAAAAATTTCGATTTATTACAAGCGGGATAAGGGGAAAAAGGCGCCAATAAAGAAAAGCCTTAACTAGCCAGCCTATAGCCTGGGGTATACGTAGAGTTATGGATGCTGTGATATTTAAAATTGTAGGGAACAGGCACTGCCTGTTCCCTACCAATTTGCGCCCTGCGCAATATCTCTTCAGATATGGATATGATATGCAACTAAATGACTGTCCCGGGTTTGTTCTCCAATTAGTTTTGTTCCCAGACGACATAATGCTTTTTTTAAATTGAATTGTCAATTGTCAATTGTTAATTGTTAATTGTTAATGACTAACCAGGGCAGCTAACTGCTAGCGACTATGGACCACCAACTCCTTGAGAATAGTGTGAATCGTCTCTATGTTGGGGCGGCGCGTTGGGTCCTTCATAATCATAAACATGACCAGGTCACATAAGGTCCTTTCTATTTCCGGCCGGAATTTGTCCGGGGCAATGGGCTCAATGTCCAATATCTGCTTCATCACATCGATGGTGGTTTCACCGATAAACGGCCGGACGCCGGTCAGCATTTCATAAAATATGATCCCCAGGGCATGCACATCGCTGGCCGGGGTAATTTGACCGCCCGATACCTGTTCCGGCGAAAGGTAAAAAATCGTTCCCACTACCATGCCCGTTTCTGTGAGACGACTCATATGCTGCGTGGTGGCCAGGCCGAAATCCAACAACTTGACAAAGTACGGATTGCCCTCATTGTTGATCAACACGATGTTTTCAGGTTTCAAATCCCGGTGGATGATATTCATGGCATGGATGCTTTTCAGGGCGTCGGCAATCTGCGCCATGATGCTTAAGGCCGTGGGGATCGACATTTTTTGTTCTTCCTGAATGATTTCAGCCAGCGTCGGACCTTGCAGCAGTTCCATGGCAATGTACAGGTTGCCGTCGCTCTCACCTCTTTCGATTACCCTGACGATATTGGGATGAACCAATTGATCGATAATGGATGCTTCCTGTTTGAAACGCTTCTTATGAACTTCATCGGCAAAAAATTCTTCACGCAAGACTTTGATGGCAATGGTGCGTTTTTGGGAGTCGGTGATATCGGCTGCTTTGTAAACTGTTCCCATTCCCCCGGCCCCCATTTGCTCAAGGATTTTGTAGTGTCCGAGGTAGTGTTTCTTTTTCCAGAAAACGAAAATATAGCGGTACTTTCGTACCAGTTGTACAGCGATGATTAAGAATAATATAAATCCTGCGATCATCAAATTGCGGATCATTTTCTGGCGGCTCAGCATGTATTTTTGAATTTCGTTGTTCTTTTTGAGGATGACGATTTCTTTTTCTTTTTTATCAGCTTCGTATTTGGCTTGAATTTCGGCGATTTTTTTACTGGATTCGCTGCCGATAATTTTTTCCGCTGTGGTATGGAAGTCTTTGAAATATTGAAGGGCCTGGCGATAGTCTGTCATTTTTTCAAAAGTAGTAGACAGGGCCAGGCTGCCGTTTTTTTGCAATTCCAGGTCCCCGGCTTCCCGGGCCGTGACCATCGCCCGGTTCATGATTTGAACGGCTTCATTATAGCGTTTCGATTCCTGGTACACTTTGCCGATTTCGATCAAGGTTTGGGCGACGCCGGTTTTTTCTCCAATTTTCTCCCGGATGGCCAGGGCCTGTTGGTAGTAATCCAGGGCTTTTTGATATTCTTTCCCTTCGAAGTGCGACCACCCGATATTGAATAGGGTACTGGCGATGCCCGATTGGTTATTGAGTTCCCTGTCTATTTCCAGGGATTTCAGGTAATATTCCCGGGTTTTTTCCCTGTCTTGCATATCCCAGTAAACGTTGCCGATATTGTTATAAAGGCTGGCCGTACCCTGCCGGTCGCCCAATTCTTCTTTGATTTTGAGCGCCTTCATATAGTATTCCAGGGCCTGTGGGTTGTTGCCCAGGTATTTATAGACGACGCCGATGTTGTTGAGAGACCGGCCGATCTGGGCTTTATCGCCCAGTTCTTCCTTGATGGCCAATGATTTTAGATAATATTCCAGGGCTTTGCCATAGTTTCCCTGCATATCGTAACTGATGCCGATGTTGTTGAGGGACATGGCCATCCAGAGTTTATCCGCGGTTTCTTCGAAGATTTTAAAGGCTTGCAGGGAATATTCCCGGCCTTTTTCGAAATCCCCCTTGCGAATGGAAATCATGGTGAGCATATTCAAGGCTTTGGCCTGTCTTGTTCGGTCAGTCATTTTTTCAGCGATTGCCAGGTTTTTTTCCGCATATTCCAGGGCGCCGGCGTAATCGCCCAGGGCAAAGCTAGCCTGGGCGAGTTGGTCCAGGACGGCCAGTTCGGTTTTCTTATCCTTGATGCGCTCCAGCATTTGGAGCGCTTCTTTCCCATAGCTGATCGCTTTCTGGGGATCGGTCTTCAAGAGGATTTCGGTGATTTGCGCCAGTATGTTAATCTTTTCCCTGCCCTGGGCGTTGGGCAATTGAGTTTCCAATTCCGTGATATTTACGGCCCCAAGCGCGACGGTAAATAATGCTGCTAATACTAAAAGAATTGCAACTTTTCTCATTGCTTCCTCCTTAGGGAAGAAAACGAAAAGGTATTTTAGCATAATTTGGGAAAGAAAACTATACTCAGAAAAAGGCCCACGAATTACACGAATTTCCACGAAAAAACAATTAGCCGCGAAGAACGCGAAGACATGGAAAAAACGGGAAGAGCGGAAGAGCGGAAAAAAATTGAAAATAAAAAAATTTGACTTTATGGCGTTTTATTGTTATATAGTAAGATGCAAATAATGAATGATAATAAGGATGTAAGCAGCGCCGCCGCCAGTACCTTTAATTATAGTGAATCATTGAAGAAACCAGACCATTCTTTTTTAAACAAGGCGATAAAGGTTGAACGGTATTTGAACCGGCCGTTAGCCTCCCTTGTTGTCCGGCTGGTATATAATACGCCAATAACCCCCAATGGACTTACATTATTCTCATTTTTCCTGGGGCTGCTGGCTGTTTTTTCCCTTTCCCAGGGTAAGTATATTTATTTCATCCTGGGGGGGATAGGTATTCAACTGTCATCTATAATGGATTGCGCCGACGGTATGCTGGCCCGTTCTAAAAATATGTGCAGCGAATTCGGTTCACACCTGGACATCTTCCTGGACCGTATCATGGATTTTTCCATGATAATAGGAGTTTCCGTGGGTGTTTACAGGGCCACGGACAACGAAAACCTCCTGGTCCTGGGGTTCCTGGCTGCCGGTCTTTACCTGTTACAGGTTAATCTTTTCTATCTTACCAACAGTTATTTGCAGCGTAAAGAAAAAGGGCAAACCGGGGAAGCGCGGGCCCTGATGCTCCTGGCGGTCATGTTCCTGGGCATCGCCAATCGCCTGGATATCGGCATTTACCTGCTGCTGGCCGAGACGGTAATCGTTAATGTCGTCCGTACGATTTATTTTATTAGCCTGGGCAGGAAGAATAGTTAAATCCCGCCGGGTATTAATCTTAAAATTTCTTTAATGGGCATACACAGTCCTTCGGATTCGCATTCCATCGACCGCTGCCGGGTAAGTATGGCTTCGGCTGTTTTTACCATTGCCGGGTACGCGCTCCGTAACAGTTGATTGGCGTAAATCACGATACGAATACCGGCTTGTTTCAATTCCGTTTCCGTGATACTGCTGTAGGTACTGGGGACTACCACCAGGGGTACTTTTTGTTCAAATCGGTTATACATTTCACAGAATGCCAGGATTTCATCCGGGGTTTTCTGATTACTATGGATCATAATGCCGTCGGCCCCCGCGGCAATATAAGCCTTTGCCCGTTCCAGTGCGTCCGGCATTCCTGCTTTTAATATTAAACTTTCAATCCTGGCAATAATCATAAAATCATCGGTCACCTGGGCTTTTTTGCCCCGGGATATCTTGGTGGAAAAGTTTTCTATGGAGTCCTGGGTTTGTTTGGCATCGGCGCCCAGGAGAGAATTTTTTTTCAATCCTACTTTATCTTCGATAATCACCGCGGAAATCCCGCCCCTTTCCAGGGTGCGCACCATATACTCGAAATGTTCCGCTAATCCGCCTGAATCTCCGTCATAAATGATGGGTTTGGTAGTGACTTCCAGGATATCATTCAGGGTATTCAGGCGCGAGGTGAAGTCTACACAGCCGATATCGGGTTTACCTTTACTGGTGGAATCGGTGAGGCTGCTCAACCACATGCCGTCAAATTCTCTTAACTGTTGGTTCACCATCACGCCGGTGTTTTCTACGATCAGGCCGGAGAGTCCGCTGTGGGCCTCGATTATGGTTACCAGGTCTTTAACCGCCAGCAGCCGGCGCAGTCGTTTTAAACGGACCCCCGGGGTGGTGCCGATTTCTTTTAAATCATTATTTAATTTGGTAGAAGAGATGTCGGGGGTGTATTGGGGTTCCACCAGTTGGCCGCCCCATTCTTTGAGGGTATCGATCACCCGTTGTCGCGTCTCTCTTTGCACGCCGGTTCGCCAATCGTCGCCATGCACCACATAATCCGGCTTGATTTTTTTTAGATTAGGTACATAGTCCAATGTGGTCTGCGGCACCACTTCCGATACTCCTTTGATGTTTTCCATAATCACTTTTCGCTGTTCATAGGTTAAAGCGGGAAGGCGTTTGTAACTGGCAATCGCTTCATCGGTTAATAATCCCAGGATGACTTCTCCGAGCTTCCTGGCTTCATCGATGATATTCAGATGCCCCGGGTGAACCAGGTCGGCGCTCATGGCTACATAGACTTTTTTCATAGGTTATCTCCTTAGTCTATTATCTTATTGTATCGTTCCCAATTTGTCAAGTGGGAATGCCTCCGGCGGGTCAGGACCCTTTTGAGAAAGGGTCCGCGTGTTTCACACCCCCTAAAACTTTTAATAATCAAAAGTTTTTGGAGGGTCCAGGGAACCTTTTTTCAAAAAGGTTCCCTGGTCGCCGAAGGCACTGTTTTAAATAATTTCTTTTAAAATCTTCAATACATCGTCGCGGGTCGCCCGGCGCGGGTTATTATCGATGCGGCCCTTCGTGGATGCAGAATCGGCTATAAAGGAAATATCCCCCTCACCAATTCCATAATCCCGCAGCCTCGCGCCGAATCCCAACCGTATTATTATCGCACTCAACTTCTCCCGCAACCCCTTTATATCTTCCACCCCAAAAAGGGAAAAGAGCAGCGAGAAACTTTTCTCCACATCCGCCGGGCGAACTCCCGGCTGCACTGTTTCACCGGTAGTATGATAATTGAATTCCGCCGCGCCCGGCAGGGTTAAAAATACGGCGATGCCATGGGGCGCACCGAAATGAGACGTCAGCGGATACGAGATCGAGTGGGGGAGGGTTGTCCGGGAGATATTAATCGCTTTCCCGGCTAAATGACTGGCTTCCTGGAGTTGGCTTAAGCGCTCGATGGTATTTTTCGGTTCGATATTAGCCAATATCAAACGGACAGCCTGTCGGGCGTATTCTCTGGCTTCGGCGGTGCTGCCCCTGGCCCATATCGCTTCGATGGCCTGCGCCAATGCATCCAATACCGTGGCATGTAATACCGGCGTTGGCAACGACCGCAGCAGCATGGGGTCCAGGATAGTATAAGCAGGCAGCAGGCCGGGCCGGTCGATAGAATATTTTACTTTATCTTTGTATACCACCGCAAAGGTTGTGGCCTCGCTGCCGGTTCCAGCCGTTGTGGGGATAAAGAGCAAATCCACGCGGTTGTCCAGGTCTGGGGAGGATAACGCTTCCGCCGCCCATTCGCAGCGATTGGAATAGGCGATGGCAATAATCTTGGCCAGGTCGATGACGGTTCCGCCCCCTACGGCGGTTATCAAATCGACCCCGGCGCGATGTTTTACTTCCAGGTATTTCGCTTCCACGTCTTCGATGGGCAGGGCTTTCCCGGTATAGGATACGTATTGAAGGGTGCAGCGGCCCGCGAGTTTTTCCGCCAACGCTTTGAAATAAGCGGCCGCGCCGCAGGGGTGAAAACCGTCCCTGTCGTTAAAGATAAGGATGTTTTTATAACCGGGTAGGATTTCCTCCAGGTGAGACAGCGCGCCCTGGCCGCGAAATACCCCGGTCCCGTCCTTATTGTTGGAAATACCCGGTAAATGCATCGCGATTCTCCTGGGGAGTGGAGGTGGGTCTGCCCAGGTCGGACCGGGAGCCCTTTTTAATTTGCACTGCCAGCAGCGATAATTGGCCGTTGTTTTCCAGGGATTGCAGGGATTTTTTTAAATCCGCCGCATTATCGACGGCGGCGACATTTTCATAGCCGCAGGCCCGCCCGATGGCGATAAAATCGATGCCGGCGGACACCGTGGGTTGTCCGCCGGTGGATTCGTGGGCATGGTTATCCAGGATGATATGTTTCAAGCGGGGGTTTTTATAATGACCGATGGTGGCCATGGTTCCCAATTGCATTATTGCGGCGCCATCGCCGTCCAGGATAAACACCTCCCGGTCGGATTCCGCCAGCCCCACGCCAAAGGCGATTGCCGAGGCGCACCCCATGGATCCCACCGTATAGAAATCCGAGCCGTGGGTTTGCCCCCTTTGCTGCCGGATTTCAAACAATTCCCGGGATGTTTTGCCGGTGGTGGAGATAAACACAGCCCGGTGCGATGTATTTTCGACGATAATGTTTAACGCTTCTTCCCGGGTCATGGCGGCGCGGTTTTCTTCTTTTTGGGGACTTTTGAACTCAGCGAAAAGTTTACTTTTTACAGCGATGATATAGGGGCGGCGGCGGCGGTTCAAGTAATCGCGGGCCGAGGCCAATTGATTTTCCCATTGCGATTCTTCCAGGACGGTATATTCGATTTCCATTACCTTGAATAAATCCGTCATGATGCGGCCCATCATTTTATGTTGGGGTTCGTCTTTTTGGCCCGGTTCCCCGCGCCAGCCCACCAGCAGCAGCGCCGGGATCCCGTATACATCTTCGGATAACATGGAGGTATAAGGGTTCAGGGTTTTACAGAACCCCGAATTTTGCATATAAACCAGGGCGGGTTCCCGGTGCGCCAGGTAATAGCCGGCGGCGATGCCCATGGCTTCGCATTCGTTGGCGGCGATCACGTGTCTGAATAGGTCCTGGGTGCTAAAATAAGAAATTAATCCTTTAAAGGTAGAATCCGGCACCCCCACCGCGGTTTCGAATCCCAGTTCATGGAGTTTTTTTGAAAAATCCACCGGTGAAATCATGTGTATTCCTCCTTTCTTAGTTAAGCTTTATCTTATCACATTCCCGGGAATATTTCCATAGACATGAAGCGAAGAAGTTGAGAAGTTAAGAAGTTGAGAAGTTAAGACAGATTCATCATTCATCATTCATCATTCATCATCCCATTCCCTCTCCCCTTCTTCGCTTCTTCTCTTCCTCATTTCAGTTTATCTGTTGTTTCTGTTGTTTCCGTCGTCTCTGCCGGTTCCAGGGTATTGGGTTTAGCCGCGGCGGTAGGGGGGGCGGGAACCGTATTGGGATCAACTGGCGAAGTCCGGGGCTGCCGTTTGTTGCGGACAAATACATTTACCCTTTCAAGTATCTGTGGATTATCTTTTTCGAATAACATGAAAAGGATGCTTTTAAATTCGTTCATGTACCGCCTGAACTCTTCCAATTTCATATCGCGTTCCTTTGTTAAACGCTGATTTTCGCCGATCAGGATTCTATGTTCCTTGTGCAGGCCCAGCAGCGTCGTTACCTGGTTGATTTCTTCCTGCAATTTCTCCGCGGTGAGCCCGAATATGGCTGCTGCCGCAAGGAGATGGGGTCTATTTATGAGCAGGGTATAGAAATTGATGGCCCGGGGAACAAAAGTAGGTATCGTACGTCTGATGGTATCATCCAATGCCAGTTCTTTGATTATATCCTTGGTGTTGTGGAAATGGGATTTTAAAACCTCTACATAGTGTGAGAATTTTCGCTGCACCTCTGCAAATTGGTCTAATACCAGGATGCCTAACTTTAATTGTTCTCCGCGGCCGGCAATCAGATTTTGATTGATTGAAGTAAGGATTCCATGCATCGTGATTCCTTCTTCGAGTCGGGCGTCGTTGTATCCATTAGTAGCGATTTGCTCCTTGATCAGGGGATCGATCTTTGAATCTTGTAGGGTTAAGCCTTCCCTGTAAAGGTAAATTTCAATGGTTTTGTTTGTTCTTGCCATTTGTGGCCTCCTTGTCTTTAAATTTGTGTTCCATGCATTTTCCGTGCTTCATATTGGCTAATGCAAGTTGTACATCGATTTTTTTTGAAACATGGCTTCTTTTTTTCCAACATGGCTTCCTTTTTTGCAACATGCTTTCCTTTTTTCCAACATGGCTTCCTTTTTTGGAACATGCCTTCCTTTTTTCCAACATGGCTTCCTTTTTTGGAACATGCCTTCCTTTTTTCCAACATGGCTTCCTTTTTTGAAACATGGCTTCTTTTTTTCCAACATGGCTTCCTTTTTTGGAACATGGCTTCCTTTTTCCCAACATGGCTTCCTTTTTTGGAACATGGCTTCCTTTTTTGGAACATGGCTTCCTTTTTTGGGAAGCAGCGATTTTTTCGACTGATTTCTTATTTTTTTCTTTTCCCCTTGTTTCCTTGGTGATTTTTCCCGGGGAAAATTGCCTCGCCCCACTGTCTGCGAAAAATCTCATCAAAAAATCATTACCATTTTTCATGGATATATTGTAGTATATATCGACGGATTTGTCAACAAAAAAATAAAAAATCCCATCCACCCCACGGAAGGCAGAAAAGCAGAAGTTGAGAAGTAGCCGCGAAGACCGCGAAGGCACGCGAAGTAGGGGGTCCACAGATTACACTGATTGACACAGATTCCCCGGAAGCTTTTTCTTATCTTCTCATCTTCTGCTATTCAAAAACTTTGCCACCAAGGCACCAAGGCACCAAGTTTTTTTTTCTTTTTTTCCCCTCTTCCTCGCTTCCTCGCTTCTGCTCTTCCTTTTCCTCACCTTCTCACCTTCTTACCCTCTCAACTTCTTTCTTTACCTCTCTTCCTTCTTTCGCGGTCCTTCGCGTTCTTCGCGGCTAAAGTTTTTCTGTGGCAAAAAAAAATTTCCTTATTGCTTTTTTGATTTTAATATGGTATTCATTGTTCTTTGAACGTGGAACTTCTTGATGAAGAGGCACACTGACATCCATGTAAGACAAATAAAGAGGGTGTTTTTACTAAGAAAGCGCGTATCACCCCAATGGCGGAAGCTTATCGGATGAAAAGGAAAAACGTTAGCATTGAACCCAAAGCTAGAGTCATGAGCGCCACTGATGTATGGGAGGATGCCCGGGAAATTGCATCGTTAATTAAAAAAAACGTGCAAAGATCGGAGCCGGTGGTGAAACTTCAAGTACCCCTTTCTATGTTTATGTCTGCGGTGGAAAATCTCAATCGTGACGAATTACTGATACTAAGCAGGCGTATCGATGCAAAATTAGCTGTTTAAAGAGACTGAAGAAGAAAGAAAAAATGAAACAAAGTAAATTTCCACCAGGCTGGAATGCAGACCGCGTGAAAAAGGTGCTAGCCCATTATGAGTCTCAGTCTGAAGAAGAAGCCGTGGTCGAAGATGAAGCAGCATTTGAAGAGAGTTTGTCCGTGTTCGTCCGTGGCTAAGAACTTTGCTCCGACGCACCCCGGAGAGGTTTTATTAGAAGATGTATTAAAGCCCCTGGGACTAACGATAACAGAAGCTGCCCAGGATTTAGGGGTCAATCGAAAAACTCTTTCAGCCATGGTAAAGGGAAAGTGTTCACTTACCACAGAAATGGCTATTAGGATTGCACACGCCACCGGCACAAGCCCGGAAAGTTGGCTGAATATGCAAACCAAATTAAATCTATGGCAAGCTTTAAAGAATAAACCCCGGAATATTGTTTTATTTCCCCGGTTGGATAAAGTAGCCATGTAAATGAGGATCGGAGAGTGGTAAGGTGAGCTCATTAAAA
>Ga0315278_10000049_pt1 | contig 99084 bp, 79 predicted proteins | sample YL17G06_0_MG_FD_203880 | JGI IMG/M metagenome (GOLD analysis project Ga0315278, IMG submission 203880) | Sediment microbial communities from Yellowstone Lake, YNP, Wyoming, USA - YL17G06_0 | ecosystem: Environmental > Aquatic > Freshwater > Lake > Sediment | place: USA: Wyoming | collected... | reverse complement strand
ATACGCTCCGCCCTGTAAAGAGGGGGAATGTCCTGAATTACATTGCATTACGCCCCCTCTTTGCGTAGCAGAGAGGGGGCATGGGGGGTGAGTTCATGGTGTCAATGAAGCAGAGATTTTTAGAAATTTACTGGAAATGGTTGAGTAAGTGTTCTGAAAAGTACTTTTGCAACACCCAAATTCAAAAATCAAACCCCATTAACTGAGGGTTTCAGAACCTATTTATTAAAAGTGCGTAAAACAGGAGTCGCCCGTCTCCCGACGCCTTTTATTTTAGTGCAGAATTGTATTCAGGATACGCCTTACGCAACCTTTTTTCAATAATTCGCATCAATCTTTTAAAGAATTACTGGTATATAAGACAATTTTTATATATTTTTATGTTCTCAAACAGGAAATAAACCTTGTCAGAGATAAAAAAAATAATAAATGGTTGTCTTAACGGTAACAGAAGGGACCAGGAACTTCTGTACAGAAGACATGCGGCAAAGTTATATGCTATATGTCTGCAGTATTCTGGAAATGATGATGAGGCCAGGGATATTTTACAGGATGGGTTTATTAAGATATTTGAAAACCTCGTTCATTATAAGCATGAAGGTTCTTTTGAAGGATGGATGCGCCGGATAACAGTCAATACAGCACTGGAAAAATTCCGCAGCAGGCATAATCTCTACCGTGTCGATGACATTGATCAGATACCAGAACCCGATGCAGATCCTGATAATCAGGATTATGCAGGGCTTGACGCAGAAGACTTACTTAATATTATCAGGGAGTTGCCTCCAAAATACAGAATGGTATTTAACCTTTTTGCAATCGAAGGGTATTCTCATAATGAGATCAGTAAAATGGTAAATATTTCAGAGGGGACATCTAAATCAAACCTCTCCCGCGCAAGAGTTATCCTTCAAAGAAGAGTCGGATCATATACAGGAATTAAGAAGAGAATATCAAATGGATGAAAAAGGGGCAAATATTGATCTTGTCTTCAGAAACGGATTAAAAGATTTCGAGGTACTTCCGCCCCCGGAGGTTTGGGATAATATACACTTCGTAATAAAAAGAAAACAAAGGCCATTCATCTTGTTAAGAACTGCGGCTCTTATTGCCGTTGTTCTATCAATGAGTTTTCTTGCCTACAGATGGAGCAGGGAAATATCAACAGGGCTTGATAGTGCTGTTATGGCTCTTAACGAGGAGTCAGCTTCTCCTGAAATTTCCCCTTCAGTTGACAAACCTCTTTATGTTACAGCTAAAAAAAATAGCTCACTTATAAATTTCTCAAAAAGCTTAATTGAAAATATTCCGGACAAAGCCATTGAACCTGAAAATGAAGAAACTACTTCTCCCGGGGAAGCCTACTTTCAGGTAACAAAGAGTATAACTATGAATAAAGGTAAACCCTTGCATGGACCACTTTTGGCATCTCTGAACTCTTCGCCGGGGAATACATTTAATATTAAAGAACCTGACCAACAATATCTTCCCGGAAATAGCATTACGAAAAGTACTGACAGATGGTCTATAGCTGCTATGGCATCGCCAACATATTATTCAAGTTTTAATTCAGGCAATGATGAACTTTCAAAACAACTGATGGGATCAGAACAATCTCTGATTTCATATACAGGCGGGGTTGCTTTTTCCTATAAGATAAATAAAAGGTTCAGTATTCAATCAGGTCTTTACTATTCCTCTTTAGCCCAGGAGGTTTCCGGAATTAATTCTTTCGCTGGTTTTCAGAAGTATGACAATACTAAAGGGAACCACAACTTTGAAGTGCTGACAACAAATGGTACTGTTTATACAAATAATGCAGATGTCTTCCTCATAGCCAGTGGGTCTGGAGAGAGGATACTGACGAATTACAACAATGATGTATTCGATCCTAATAAAGCGAGTCTTCAGTATATTAACAACACATTGCGACAGAACTTCAGCTATCTGGAGTTGCCAATTATCTTAAGATATAAAGTAGTCGATAAAATGATAGATCTTAATCTTATAGGAGGAGTAGCCTATAATATGTTAGTAAATAATTCCGTATATACCATGGTTGATGGCGGTAAATATTCAATTGGAGAGACTGAAGGATTAAATCTACTTACTGTAAGCAGTTCCCTCGGCATGGGTATGGAATACAGCTTCTCAGATAAACTTTCATTAAACCTGGAACCAACCTTCAGATATTACCTGAATCCATTCAATGGAATGACAAGTTCAAAAATCCATCCCTATTCATTTGGGATCTTCTCCGGGGTATCATATAAATTCTGATCCTGACCTTCTTCTCTTTTCTTCTTAACCCATCATCCGGCCTATTCTTCTGTTTTTATTCCTTGTCTGACTTTCGGGACATATTTATTTTACTCTTTCTGAAATTATTTTTCAGATGTAAAAATGTTACCTTTGCACATTATTTTTAACACCTTAGAATTATATGACAAATCCAAAGATGAAAACGGTACTGACGACTTTTGTTCTGATCAGTATTATTATTATATTAGTTTCAATTGCACAGGGTTTTAAAGGATTTAGCAGCAGTCCCAATAGCGAGCACCAGTTATTAGATACAGTTTATAATATTAAATCATTTAAATTACCTGATGATGTGACTTTTGCATCAGAAAAAATGCCTCTTGACAACTTTGATACCAGGGAAAGTCTTGAACGCGAAATCCTTATAAGTGCATACAGACACTCCTCTACGATTCTTATTATAAAGAGAGCAAACAGGTACCTCCCGATAATCGAAAAGATCCTGAAAAAGAATAATATACCTGATGATTTCAAATACCTCGCAGCTGCTGAAAGTGAATACAGCAACATGATTTCTCCTGCTGGAGCTACCGGTTTCTGGCAGATTATGCCTGAAACAGGCAGGGAAGAGGGCATGGAAATCAACTCTGTTGTTGACGAAAGGTTTAATATTGAAAAGTCAACCCAGTTTGCATGCGAATATTTTCTTAGATCCTACGAAAAATATGGCAACTGGACCCTGGCTGCAGCATCATATAACGGTGGAAGAGCTGGAATTGATGAGCAGGTAGAGATTCAGCATCAGAGTAACTATTATGATCTTCTATTAAGCGAAGAGACTGCAAGATATTTATTCAGAGCTGTTGCATATAAGTTAGTCATTACAGATCCTGAGAGTTATGGATTTAATATTGGTAAAGATGATTTATATCCTGAACTGAAATGCTTTGAAGTAAAAGTGGACAGTGCAATAACCAATTTTTCAAGTTTTGCTGAGAGGTTTGGGACAAATTATAAAATGCTAAAATTTCTGAATCCCTGGCTTAGAAAGCCATATCTGACCCCAAAATCCAATAAGCAATATCTTATAAAGATTCCTGCAGAGGGGATGCGAAATATTGAAAAAACGGAAACTGTGAACTGAACTTTTTGTTGGGGAGAGTTGAGATGAATGAAGTGATAAAAGTCCTTGGAGCCCGGGTCCATAATTTGCAAAACATCGATGTTACTATTCCGCGAAACAAGCTGGTGGTAATTACCGGTTTAAGCGGAAGTGGGAAATCATCTCTCGCCTTCGATACTATATATGCAGAGGGTCAGAGACGCTATATGGAGACTCTTTCAGCTTACGCACGTCAGTTTCTGGGCGGGATGGAGCGCCCCGATGTTGATAAGATAACCGGCTTAAGTCCGGTAATCTCCATTGAGCAGAGGACCACAAATAAAAACCCCCGCTCAACGGTTGGTACTATCACAGAAATTTATGATTTTCTGAGGCTTCTATATGCCAGGGCCGCAGAGGCATTTTCATATGCATCAGGTGAAAGGATGGTTAAATATACAGATGGCCAGATACTTGATCTTGTGAAGAGCCGTTTCTCGGGGAAAAAGGTATATTTTCTGGCCCCTGTGGTAAAAGGGAGGAAAGGTCATTATAAGGAGTTATTTGAACAGCTCAGACGAAAAGGATTCCTTAATGTCCGCATCAACAATGAAATCAGGGAACTTACACCCGGAATGAAACTCGATCGCTATAAAACCCATTATATTGAACTTGTCATTGATAAGTTCAAGGTTGGAGAGACTACCGATAAACGACTCCATGATTCGATTATTATGTCGCTCGATCAGGGAGACGGGGTGATGATGGTACTTGATAATGAGAGCAATGAACCCCGATATTTCAGTCGCCACTTAATGTGTCCTGTTACAGGATTATCGTATAATGAACCCGCACCTCATACTTTTTCTTTCAACTCCCCGCAGGGAGCATGTCCTCATTGCAACGGTCTGGGTGAGGTATCAAGTATTGATGAGAAGAAACTTATTCCTGACAGGGAGCTCAGTATAAGAAAAGGAGGTATTGAACCTCTCGGAAAATACAGGAATATATGGATCTTCTGGCAGATTGAGGCCATAGCGGAAAAGAACGGGTTTACTCTCGATACTCCGATAAAAGAGATTCCTGAAGGTGCTCTTATTAAAGTACTTTATGGTTCTGATGAAGTCCTTAAATTATCCAATACTCCTTTGGGAATGACCTCTAACTATTTTCTGACATTTGAGGGTGTTGTAAATTTCGTTGGAAATATTGAAACAATTAACGGTAAGAAAAACGGAACAAGAATTAAGGACCAGTATGTACAGTATAATGTTTGTCCCGACTGCCACGGAACACGACTTAAGAAAGAGTCATTGTTTTTCAGGATAGCTGATAAGAATATTGGAGAGCTTTCAGCAATGGATATCAAAGAGCTATCTCTTTTCCTGGCTGATGTTGAGGCGAAGATGAGCGGGAAACAAAAGTTAATAGCTGCTGAGATCCTTAAAGAGATAAGGACCAGACTTCGTTTTCTGCTTGAGGTGGGTCTGGAATATCTCTCCCTGAACAGAGGTGCAAGAACTCTTTCAGGAGGTGAAAGCCAGAGGATCAGACTTGCTACTCAGATAGGTTCAAGACTTGTAAACGTACTGTATATTCTGGATGAACCGAGTATCGGACTTCATCAGAGAGACAACCGGCGCCTGATTGCTGCTTTAAAACAATTAAGAGATGCAGGAAATTCGATAATTGTGGTGGAGCATGATAAAGAAATGATTTTGTCAGCTGACCATGTGATTGACATGGGGCCGGGAGCCGGACGTCATGGAGGCCTTATTGTTGCCCACGGTAATCCTGAAGAGATAATGAATTCGGATACTCTTACCTCATCTTATCTGAATAATAAAAGGAAGTTTCATATTCCCGACTTAAGGAGGAAAGGGAACGGGAAATTCCTTATGCTTACAGGTGCTTCAGGTCATAACCTTAATAATGTGGATGTTATTTTACCTCTTGGAACGTTTGTCTGCGTTACCGGAGTATCAGGAAGCGGGAAATCATCTCTTATTAACCAGACTCTTCATCCTGCCCTGGCAAAGAAATTTCATAATTCGGGTAAATCACCTTTACCCTACAAGGAAATCAGCGGACTCGAACATCTTGACAAAGTTATAGAGGTCAGCCAATCGCCTATTGGAAAAACCCCACGATCAAATCCGGCAACCTATACCGGGGTTTTCACTGATATCCGGAAACTTTTTGAACAGACAACTGAAGCTAAGATTCGCGGATTCAGTGCCGGGAGATTCTCTTTTAATGTAAAAGGAGGCCGTTGTGAGGGATGCGAAGGAGCCGGGATGAAAACTATCGAAATGAATTTTTTGCCCGATGTTTATGTTCATTGCACTGAATGTAACGGGAAGCGTTATAACCGCGAAACACTTGAGGTTAAGTTTAAGGGACAATCCGTCAGTGATGTTCTGGAAATGACTGTTAATATGGCAGTTGAATGCTTTGCGAATGTACCTTCAATCTATCATAAGATTAAGACACTCCAGGATGTCGGATTAGGCTATATCAAGCTCGGGCAACAGTCGACAACCCTGTCGGGTGGTGAAGCACAACGCGTTAAGCTTGCTACTGAACTGGCAAGACGTGATACAGGAAAAACACTTTATATCCTCGATGAACCCACCACCGGATTGCATTTTGAGGATGTCAGGGTGTTACTCGATGTGCTCAATAAACTTGTTGAAAGAGGTAATACTATAATTGTAATTGAACATAACCTCGATGTGGTTAAGATGGCTGATTATATTGTTGATCTTGGAGCAGAAGGCGGGAAAGCCGGAGGTAATATCGTATTTTCAGGATCGCCTGAAAAGCTTGTGGAATGTGCCGGGAGTTATACCGGGAAATATCTTAAGGCAGAACTTAAGGCATAAGAATTTAACTATATTTGAGAGGATAAATTTTTATCGATACCCAAAATGGAGAAACCAGCTGATCTTATTAAAGATGCTTTTAAACAGAAAACATGGCACGAGATACATACAACAGATTCATGGAGAGTATTCAAAATAATCTCTGAATTAGTTGAGGGTTTTGAGAAGCTAGCCCGTATCGGCCCTTGTGTTTCAATTTTTGGTTCTGCAAGAACACTTCACAATGATAAATATTATAAACTGGCTGAAGATATTGCTTTCAAACTGACACAGAATGGATATGGAGTCATTACTGGTGGTGGACCAGGAATTATGGAAGCGGCTAATAAGGGAGCCGAACGCGGAAAAGGGAAATCTGTAGGGATTAATATCGATCTTCCTTTTGAACAGAGGCCTAACCCATATATCGACCCCGATAAGCTGATTACGTTCGATCATTTCTTCGTAAGAAAAGTGATGTTCATGAAATATGCCCAGGGATTCATTGTCCTTCCTGGTGGATTCGGGACATTTGATGAGCTTTTTGAGGCAATAACTCTTATCCAGACCAGGAAGATCGGGAAGTTTCCGATAATACTTGTAGGTAAGAAATACTGGAAAGGGCTAATAGATTGGATTAAAGAGGAGATGCTTGCTGAAGAACACAATATCTCTCCGGAGGACCTGAACCTGTTTACCCTGGTTGATACATCAGATGAGGCTGTTGATTATATTGTTAAGTTCTATTCAAGATACCTGCTAAGTCCTAACTTTTAATCAAACCTTTCTCATTCGATCCATCTCCCTGGTTGCATCTTTGCGTTTAAGGATTTCACGTTTATCGTATTCCTTCTTTCCTTTTGAGATTGCAATTTCGGCTTTTGCCAGACCTCTGTCGTTAATGAAGACTTTTATTACTATTATGGTGAGGCCGGTTTCTTTTACTTTTCTTTCTATTTTTCTTAACTCACGGGAGTTGAGAAGAAGTTTTCTCTCACGGAACGGATCATGATTATTAAGATTTCCCCACCAGTACTCCGCAATATGCATCCCCTTAATGAAAAGCTCTCCATTATTAAAAAAACAATATGAGTCGGCAATCGTGGCTTTTCCAAGTCTTATAGATTTTATTTCAGTTCCCGAGAGCTTAATCCCTGCAACAAACTTTTCGAGGAACTCATAATCGTGAGAGGCCTTTTTATTTTTTATTACAATATTCCCTTTGCCTCCTTTCATATAAATTGATTATGCGAAGTATGCAAAATAGACCCTGTCGATAAGCTTGGTAAGAAACAGGTTTGTAGCAATATATATTCCAGCCAGGGTGACTGCAGTCACTATCAGCATAGGCATTTTCTTATATTGTGGAGGGGTTAACATCTTTTCCGTACCAGTCCAGAATATATAAAGACCATAGAGACCGATAATATCTACAAAAAGGAGCGATTCAAATATAGAGCTCAATATCTGACATAAAAGAAATGGTGTGATCGAATAAACAATGATCCTGAAGGAGATATTAAAATCTTTGCCGAGGTCAAGAGGGTAGGTGATTTCACCGAAAATAAAAGCCGTGGCATATATTGTGATAAACAATAAACCAAAGCATTTTATTCCTACAAAAAGGGAATAGATCGGGGATAACTCAGCATTGGCAAAGATCAACGATCCGGCAAAGGCTGAAACTGAAACCAGAGCTATTAGAGGAAAGAAAAAACTATCTCTTACCAACTTAACAGGTCTGTTTTCTGAATATATTGCTTCCCATGCTTTTACAGGATTCAGAATTATATTTATTATCCCATTAAAGAAAAATTTGTAATTCATAAAAATCAGATTTGAATGCCCGGCAAAATTAAATAAATTTATTGTAAATTGCTTTTCCTGCCAAAATCAATTAACTGTGTGACTGTGGAATTGAATTCAAACTATGACTTATTAGTTATTACAGGGCCAACCGCTTCAGGTAAAACATCCCTGGCTGTTGCTATTGCAAAAAGGATGGGTGGTGAGATCATAAGTGCAGATTCGCGCCAGGTTTACAGGGGCATGAACCTTGGAACTGGGAAGGATTATAATGATTATCTAATTGATGGTAACCGTTTACCCTGTCATCTCATTGATATTGTTGATCCCGGCTATAAGTATAATGTCTTTGAATATCAGAGAGATTTTATTAAAGCTTATACCAATCTGAAGGAGCGCAAAGTTTTCCCGGTTGTATGCGGAGGTTCAGGTATGTATGCAGATAGTATCATAACCGGATACAAGATGTTTGAGGTGCAGCCTGACAGTGGGCTCAGGAATGAACTTGAGAAAAAATCGATGGAGGAACTCAAAGAGATCCTTTCTACTTATAAAAATCTTCACAACACTACAGATATTGACACCAAAAAGCGGGTTATCAGGGCCATTGAAATAGAGCATTTCAACCGGAATCAGGGAAAACAAATAAGTGAATTCCCTAAAGTCATGCCTCTTGTAATAGGCGTACAATTCGACAGGGAGTCGAGGCGCCGAAGAATTACAGAACGGCTCAAACAACGCCTCGATGCCGGCCTGGTTGATGAGGTGAAACATTTAATTGATTTGGGTATTAACGATGAGACCCTGATCTATTATGGTCTTGAATATAAGTTTATTACTCTCTATCTGACCGGGCAATTAACTTATGATGAAATGGTCAGGAATCTTGAGATAGCCATTCATCAGTTTGCTAAAAGACAAATGACCTGGTTCAGAGGAATGGAGAGGCGTGGAATAAAAATCAGCTGGCTCGAGGGTAATTCACCGATAGAGGAAAAAGTGGAGAGGGTGATGGCGTTATTAATGCTTTAGAGGCTCTAAATGCTTTAAAGTCTATAGCTGCTCTACTGACTTTATAGCCACTATAGCCTTTATAACTACTATTGCCTTCTTACTTCAGGTAAGTTTCAAGCCACTCAAAAAATTCACGCTGCCAGATCACTGCATTTTGTGGTTTGATGACCCAGTGGTACTCATCTTCAAAGAAAAGCAATCTACTTGGAACACCATGTAACTGAGCAGCTTGGAAAGCCTCCAAACTTTGTATATAAGGTATCCTGAAGTCGTTGGCTCCGGTAATGATGAGGATTGGGGTATCCCAGTTATCAACCATAAGGTGAGGGGAGTAGGTGTAACTCTTTGCCCCAATCCAGTAAGGGCCCTCAAGGTCTTTATCGGGGAGCCATAACTCTTCGGTTGAACCATACCAGCTTGTAAAGTTGAACATGCCGCAGTGCGATATAAAAGCTTTATATCTTCCGGCATGAAAACCTGCCAGATAGAAAACAGAGTATCCGCCGTAACTTGCCCCGACTGCGCCCATTCTTGCTGCATCAACGAATGGCTCTTTTGCCATTGTATCGGTTGCATCGAGATAATCCTGAATATTCAATCCACCATAATCACCCGAGATCTGTTCTTTCCATACCTGTCCGAAGCCCGAATTTCCCCGACGGTTCGGAGCTATCACAATATAGCCTTTTGATGCCATCATCTGAAAGTTCCAGCGGTACGACCAAAACTGTCCGATTGGTGTCTGTGGACCTCCGTTGCAGAAAAGGAGAGCCGGATATTTCTTGGCAGGTTCAAAATCAGGAGGGTATATGATCCACATCTGCAAGTCTTTATGATCTTTTGTCTTGATGTATCTCTCCTCCACTTTTCCCATCTTAATGGATTCATAAACAGCTTTATTGATAAAGCTGATCTGTTTGACCTGCCCGGTAGTCATGTCAACAACCGATACCTCCGGGGCCATTGACATTGAAACAAGACCTGCAACAAGCACTCCTGACTTGAGATTGAGAGGGCCAATATCGTGTATCCCTTCAGTTACTTTATCCACCCCACTGTCAGAGGTGTTAGTTTTAAATATCTGACTTGTACCAAGATATGCACAGGTAAAGTAGATAGTCTGATCGTTGGCCCAGGTAATATTCTCAACATCAAAATCCCATCCTTTTGAAACCCAGGTACGTTTGCCATCTTTCATATCATATACAAACAGACGATCAAGGTCGCTTTCATCGCCATCTCTTTCCATGCTTTGAAAAGCTATTTTTGAACCATCAGGTGAAAACACAGGATTTTTATCATATCCCCTGTTGCCATCAGTTATATTAATCTCTTTCGATGAAGCTAATTCATAAAGAAATATATCGGAATTTGTGCTCCTGGCATCTGCTATTCCATTAAGCCTTTTTGAGGTATACGCAATATAACTACCATCGGGACTCCAGGATATCTCACCCTCATCGAAGTAAGGTGATGTAGGGGACTCAAATCTTTGTCCTTCCATTATATCTTTTTCCTCCAAAACAGCGTTTCCGCTAAATTTGGCAACAAAAATATGGCTGTATGAAAAATCGCTCCAGTAGTTCCAATGGCGGTACATCAGGTCGTTGATGATCCTGACTTTTGCTTTTGGGAGATTATGTTTCTCATTGGCAGTCTGATCCATCTTTACTCTCTTTGTAAAGTATATTTTATTCCCTTGAGGTGAAACGCTGAAAATCTCGAAATCGCTTAACCCTGAAACTGTCTTCTGCTCTGAGCCATCAGCATTCATCGAACACAGGTTCCCTTTATTGACAAAGGCGATTGACTTCCCGTCATTGAACCATTGTGGAGAACTGCCTCCTTCGCTGGTCAGTTGTACAGGATCGCCTCCCGCTGTTGTTATTTTAAAAATGTTTGTTCTTCTGGCTTCACTCTGAAGATCTATATCTGTAACAGTATATAACACAGTCGAACCATCGGGAGAGAGGGTAAAAGTTCCAAGTCGTCCAAATTTCCACATTATTTCAGGAGTCATTATTCCTCCGGCTTTCTCCTCTGCAGTCAGCTGGTTATTGAATTGTGGCGATGTTTCCTTAGCGACTGGTGCTTTCTGTTTGCATGAAGCGGAAAAAAGCAGAGCTAAAAGAACTACCGGTACCAGATATCTTTGCATAATTAGGATGATTATTTATTGATTTTTTATTTTTTAAGGGCTTCAGATACTTTAGCCTTCAGTTCATCATATAATTCCGGATTATCTTTAAGGATCTGTTTGACAGCATCACGTCCCTGACCCAGTTTAGTATCACCATAACTGAACCATGAACCGCTTTTCTTAATAATTTCAAAATCGACACCGAGGTCAACAATCTCTCCAAGCTGGGATATTCCTTCCCCGTAAAGGATGTCGAAATCAGCCTTTTTGAACGGTGGCGCAAGCTTATTCTTCACAATTTTAACCCTGGTACGGCTGCCGATAATTTCTTCCCCCTCTTTAAGCTGGCTTGTTCTGCGGATATCCAATCTCACTGATGCATAAAACTTCAATGCATTACCTCCGGTGGTGGTTTCCGGATTACCGAACATCACACCGATTTTATCCCTGAGCTGATTTATGAAGACGCATGATGTGTTTGTTTTATTGATATTGGCAGTAAGTTTTCTCAATGCCTGTGACATTAACCTCGCCTGCAGACCCATTTTTAAGTCGCCCATTTCACCTTCAATTTCAGCCTTGGGTGTAAGTGCTGCCACTGAGTCAATAACAACGATATCGAGGGCTCCGGACCGGATTAGGTTGTCGGTGATCTCAAGAGCCTGTTCGCCGTTATCAGGCTGAGAAATAAGAAGATTTTCAACATCTACTCCCAGTTTCTCCGCATAATTACGGTCGAATGTATGTTCTGCATCAATTATTGCGGCTATGCCACCGTTTTTTTGTGCTTCAGCTATAGCATGAATTGCCAGGGTTGTTTTTCCTGATGCTTCAGGGCCATAAATCTCTGTTACTCTTCCACGTGGTATCCCCCCGATACCGAGAGCAGCATCAAGTCCGATTGATCCTGTTGAGATGATCTGAATGTTGTCAATTGCATGATCGCCAAGCTTCATTATTGTTCCCTTGCCAAAATCCTTTTCAATTTTCCCGAGGGTAACCTCAAGTGCCTTAAGCTTTTCTTTGCTTATCTCTTTTCTTTCTTTGCTCATATTATTGGTTTTATTTATTGTACATATTGAATATCTGTTCAGTATGACCGGCAGTATCTACTTTTGTTATAATGTTCTCAATAACACCTTTTTCATCAATAATAAATGTAGTTCTTATAACCCCCGCATAACTCTTTCCGTACATCTTCTTCTCTCCCCAGACACCAAAATCATTCAGAATCTTTTTTGAAGTATCGGCAATAAGCGGAAATGGGAGTGAATATTTCACTGCAAAACCCTTATGCGATTTTTCATTGTCGGGACTTACCCCGATTACTGCAAATCCTTTCTTTAAAAGTGAGTCGTAATTATCGCTCAGGTTGCAGGCTTCAGCTGTACACCCAGGAGTATTATCTTTAGGGTAGAAATATAAAATTACCTTTTTACCGGTAAAGTCGCTTAACTTTACTTCTTTGCCATTCTGATCGATACCTTCAAACCAGGGGGCTTTCAATCCCTTTTTTAATTGTATCATGGTTTATTTATTTTGTTATTATGTGTAAATTTACGAAGTTTGAATTGTTTTCTGAAGAAAATTGAGTAATTGTTATTAACATAAATCGTCAGATAAATAATTCGAACAGGTAATTAATAGGTTGAAAATTAGCTATTTGTGGAAGATAATTTAAGTTCAGGTGAAATATTGAAAAAACAGATAATCTTGGTTATCCTGATATTGGTTATTGGCTTATCTTTTCATGACCTTTATTCTCAGAATACTAAGGCAAAACCCTCACGTCAATCCTCCTTGGAAGCCTTCTCCAAAGGAAATTATGAACAGGCATACAGTGAATTCAGTGAGCTGCTTTTAACATATTCCAAAGACCCCTTGTACAAGTATTATTCAGGAATTTGCCTGATAAAACTGAACAGATTTCCTGAAGAAGCGGTAACCCTTCTACAACAGTCTCTTCAGGGCGCTTCAGTTGTAAAGACATTACCTTCAGATGCTCTGTTCTATCTTGGGAAGGCGCAGCAAATGGCGGGTAGGTTTATAGAAGCTGTAGAATCTTATAGTTTGTACGCGGAACAGGTTGGGAAAAAAGCTGCCAGGGAACAAAGTGTCCCTGAATTCATACAACAATGCAACGATAAGAAAGGACAGGTAACAGAACCTGAAATCAAACCGGCTGAAATTGTTAAAAATGAAAAGGTTGAGATTGGTCAGATTGAAAATAAGCCTCTAGTGAATGGAGCTATTCAACAATCTGTTGAAAAAGAAACTTCTGCAAAAATGAATCTTCCTGACAGCTATGAGAAGATTCTGGATGAAGCCCTTAATTTTCAGTTTAAAGCCGATTCACTTAATGCTCTGGCAGGTGAGCAGAAAGAAGAATTAGAAAAACTTCCAAACGCTGAAAAAACTCTTTTGAAAGTGAAGGCCTCCGAAAATGAATTACTTGCTGCTTCATTTCAGAAATCAGCTGATCAGAAATACGGTGAAGCCCGGATGGCGATAAACCCTCAACAGGAAAAGCCTCAACAAAAAAATGTTCTTCAACAATCAGATAATGAGATTATTATAGAGGCTGATAAACAATCAGATACATTAAAAAAGATTTTACCTGTTATTAAGAAACCTGTCGAAACATTTGCTTTTTTCGAAGTGCTGACAAAACCAGTAACTTACCCGAATGAGAAGATCATAATCGATCCTGAAGTGCCTGCAGGACTAATTTACCGTATCCAGATTGCTGTTTTCCGTAATCCTGTTGCTCTTGTATATTTCAAGGGAATAACACCTGTTTATGGTTTTAAAGTTTCCGGAACTGACAAGACAAATTATTATGCTGGGATGTTTAGAAGATCTTCAGATGCGAATAAAGCAGCTGCAGCAGTCAGGGTGAAAGGTTTCAAGGATGCATTTGTTGTTGCACTTTCAGGGAATAAGCCTGTTTCGGCTGACAGAGCCGCAACCCTGGAAAAGGAATGGGGGAAGAAGCCTTTTATAAGAATGGTGATGGCTGTACCTGAAACTCCGATTGACACAGTTCCTCCAACCCTCTCATTCAGAGTAGAAGCGATCAGATCGTTAAAACCTCTTAAGGAAGATATTCTAGAGGGAATTAAAAAAATGACTGGCAGCCGCGGATTGGATATTCAACCCCTTGATGATGGAAATATTGCTTATTTGATAGGGAAATTTATTACTTTTGAAAGCGCTGCAGAGTATGCTGACCTGTTGATAAGAAACGGTTACCGTGAAGCACGGGTTGTTGCATGGCTGGGGGGAAAAGAGATACCGGTTGAAACTGCAAGGCAACTATTTGAAAATCTGGAATGAAAGAAAGGACATTACATAAAGATGATAAGTTAAAAAGCGGAAGTGAATCATGTTCACTTATTCTTTATAATGATGATATTAATACTTTCGATCATGTCATAAAATCACTGGTTGAGGTGTGTGGCCACGACTCTGTTCAGGCTGAACAATGTGCTCTCATTGTCCATTTTAAAGGTAGCTGCGAGGTAAAAATAGGTCTTGCAGAGGTACTTAATGCTATGAGCCGGTCGCTTAATGTTAAAGGGCTGAAGTCGAAAGTCGACTCCCAACCCTCCCGATAAATCGTGCCAGGCTCTAAAAGGGGCTTAGGGGTTATTCCTCTTTCCTGTGGAATAAAACATTTAGTGTTCTGTCGAACAGTGTAAGTATCAGAATCCCAATAAAAACATATATTAGCAATGCCGGAAGATTAAATCTGAAGATGGATGTAAAATTAATTTCGGGTAATGATAACTTAATGGTTTTTATAAGTTTTACCACAGGAAGTGCTGATGGATCAGCTTCACTACCAGGCATGAGAAAAGCTGTCACCAGCAATATAATGGTAAAAACTATTGAAATTACTGGGACAAGGTTTTTATTCCGCAACCTGCCGGCAGACTTTAAAGGTACAGTCTGGATCTGAATATGTGTCATCACTTTTGAAGTAAATCCTTCAGGGGCTTTTTCAATCCTTTCAGGATTAATATACTGCCTCAGAAGATCTTCCTTGTTTTTTTCCTGGTTATTCATGGTATATTAATTTTTTCTTTTCAACCTTTTCAATTATCTCCAACATCTTCTGCCTCGCCCTGAAAAGCTTCACTTTAATATTCGATTTGCTTATTCCGGTGACATCAGATATCTCCTCGGTACTCATCTCCTCATAATAATAGAGACTAATCAATCCACGCTCCTCTTCGTTTATTTTCTGAAGGGCAAAGTTAATCAAAGAGCTTCTGTATTCCTTTTCTGCATCTTCCTCACTGGTGTTACTCCCGATAAAATCTGTTGCATCAGCCGGGAAATCCTCAAGGGAAAGGACTCCTTTTTTCTTAATTCTTACATTAGAAATCGCAGTATTATAAACAATCCGGTAGAGCCAGGTGGCAAAACTGCTTTTCATTTTAAAACCTTTCAACGACCTGTAAGCTTTTAGAAATGAATCCTGTGCAATCTCTTCAGCCTCTTCATGGTTACCGCATATTCTGAAAGCCAGGTTATAAGCTTTATCTTTATGCCGGTCGACTATATAACTGAAAGAATTACTCTTTCCGGTCAGCACCTGCTCAATATAAAATATATCACCTTTATAATTCATTCTGCCTGTTTGACGGGTAAAGGTATGAATTGGTTACCGGAATAAATAAATAAATTATTATTCATCTTTTTTGTAACCGGGTTCAAGGTACTATAGTCTAAAGGTGCAAAAAGAGTTTTTAACCAATATTTAAAGTCATGGAAACAGTAATCGTTTTTATCGCATTTTTCGCAGCAGTATTTGGCATAATGTATGTTCACTACACTACACGAAACAAAGAAAGGATGGCCCTTATTGAGAAAGGGGCAGATGCAAGTCTGTTTAATACCGGTAAAGAGGGTACCAGATTTAACATCAGCTGGGGTAAGTTTACTCTTAAAATCGGGATGCTTGCTATGGGTATTGCGCTAGGTATAATGGCCGGGGCAATTCTATCAAACGCAGGAGTACTTGATGAAGATGCTAATTATCCGTCAATGATCTTCTTCTTCGGCGGACTCAGCCTTGTGTTATTCTATCTGATCGACAGAAAAAACAAATAGCAAATTTTTGAATTTGTTATGGGACATGCATGCATGTCCTTTTTTTATTTTAAACAAAATGAGCGAAATTATTGTTCTCATAAGGTATTTATTTTAATTGAATTATATAAAGCTGAAAATATTCAATGAGACGGATTGATAATTTATATACTTTTGCCACAAAATAATTAAGTGATTTGATATGCCATTAATGAATGATCCCGCAATATGGTTTAAGGAGTTATTTATTCAAGCAGGATTAAGTTATAGCTTCTCGTCATTCTTCAGTACGATTGCACTGGTGCTTATTGTTGTACTATTAAGCTGGTTTGCAAATCTTATTGCAAAAGCAGTCATACTGAAGATTGTAATCAGGATAATCAAAAAAACAAATTCAACGTGGGATAGCATTTTTCTCAAACAAAAAGTCTTTACCAGGCTATCACATCTTGCTCCGGCCCTGGTGATATGGTTAATGGCTGGCTGGGCTTTTAAGGAATATCCCATATGGCTTATTACTGTCCATAAACTGGCATATATTTATATGCTAGTTGTCGGAACTGTTGTGGTTAACTCATTTATTGAAGCATGGCATAAAATTTATAACACACTTCCTATCGCGCAACACGGCAATATTAAGGGTTATGTACAACTTTTGAAGATTTTCGTAGTCCTGATAGTTCTTCTGATTATTGTATCGGTAGTTTTCAGAAAAGATATAAGTACTATCATTGCCGGTTTGGGTGCAATGGCAGCAGTCCTGATACTCGTATTTAGAGATACTCTTCTTGGATTGGTTGCCAGTATTCAGCTATCATCCAACAAGATGCTGAAAGTCGGTGACTGGATTACCATCCCTGGTCGAGAGGTTGACGGACTGGTGTCTGATATCACTCTCAATACTGTCAAAGTTCAGAATTTCGATAAAACAATAATTACAGTACCCACTTATTCCCTTATAAATGAGTCTTTTCAAAATTGGAAAGGGATGGAGGAAGCTGGTGTCAGGCAGATAAAGAGGTCAATATTCATCGATATGAGGAGTATAAGGTTTCTTGACAGTGAGTTGAAGGATAAGCTTTACAGGAGCCCTGTCTTAAAAGAATATATTGGATCAATAGAAAATCAACTTAATAAATCAGGCAAGAGAAAAATTGAAAGTGAAGTTACGTTTTTCAATTCTTCACAAATAACCAATCTTAAGGTTTTCAGGTATTATGCTGAAACGTACCTGAGACGCCATCCCCTGATTGACACTAAACAGATTGTGATTGTTAGACACAGGGCGTCTGAGGGAAATGGGTTGCCATTGCAGGTGTGCCTATATACCAAAAAAAATGAAATTGGACCTTATGAGAATATCCAGTCAGAAATATTTGAACACCTGCTTGCAATAATGAATGAGTTTGGGCTTAAAGTATTTCAGCAACCAACTGGCGATGACCTGCTCTCTTTGTCGAAAAAAATGAATTAGTTGAAAACACACGAATAATTATAACCATGGCTGACATTAATACCAGAATTAGCGATTTTGTTTGGAAGAATCTAAGTGAAAAACATGTTACAGGGAAAAAGGACCCTTTCTGGGAATCTCTCCGGAATACCGGGACCGAACTCTGGCTGGATACCGGTGATATTGAGGAAGCTGAAGCTAACTGGTCTTTCGAAATGAGCGCCTTGACAACCAACAATACGCTGCTTAATAATGAGATACAAAAGGGCATATATGATGTTTTTATCTCCGAAGCAAAGAGTATTGTAAGAGATCTTCCTCAGGAGGAAAGAGTCAAAGAGATTGCTTTTATTTTAAACGCAAGGCATGCCTTAAGGTTGGCTTCCAGGTTCGGAGGATACGTGAGTGTTGAACTTCATACTGATACCGCTCATGATATAAAGGCTATTCAATATTATGGAAAAAGGTTTCACGAAATTTGCCCGGAACAGTTTATCGTAAAGGTTCCATATACTGCCGAAGGGTTGATCGGAGCCAGGCTTCTTAAGGATTCGGGAGTTAAAATCAATTTCACACTTGAATTCAGTGCGCGCGAGAACGTTCTTGTGACAAGAGTTGCCAGACCTGACTACCTTAATGTCTTTCTTGGAAGGATTGGCGCCTATATGATTAATAATAAGCTTGGCGACGGCTCCGGGGCAGGAGAGATGGCTGTTATCTCATCACAGAACTGGGTTACAGGACTGTCTGCAGAGAATCCATGGCAGACCAAACTAATTGCTGCAAGTCTGAGAAATTATAATCAGCTGGAGCTTCTGGCCGGAACGGACGTTTATACCATGCCACCAAAAATAGCAGCTGCAGGACGGAAAGAATTAAGCGGAAATTTTTCATCTCGTATTCATGAAAACTATGATATAAGTATTTATGATGCAACAAAAGGAGCTCGCATTGAGAAATTCTGGGAGGTTGATGACAAAGTACTTAATCTTGCACAAAGACTCTCCTCTAAAGTGCCTGCCACAGGTTCCGAATTGATTCACATAGCTCATGAAGAAGGTTGCGAGGATATGTTCCCTTCGCTGACAAAAGAGGAGAAAAGTTTCATCGCTTCTGATGGAAAAATACCAGTACACTCAAGATGGGAGAATAAGATAAGCGAAGGTAAAATTTCACCCGACACATTGCTGACACTCGCCGGGCTGGCCTCATTTACTGCTGACCAGGAAATGCTTGATCAAAGAATAAAAAGTATTATCGAATAATTGAAGCGGAGAATGCGCTTGCAGGGATTCAGGATGACCGCTGCCTTGCCATCTCATAGAGGAGGATACCGGCTGCCACTGAAACATTCAGAGAACCAATACTCCCGGTCATCGGAATCTTAATCTGGTAATCGGAAAGTGCTATAAGTTCACGGCTGATACCTTTATCTTCTGAACCGAGTATCAATACGGAAGGACCGGTTAATGGTGTCTCTGAAGCTTTTTTACCCGATTTATCTGCAGAACAAATTACCTTGAGCCCAGATTCTTTCAGATACTCAATGGCCCGGACAATACTTTTTTCCCTGCAAACCGGGAACGAATGTAAAGCCCCTGCAGATGTTTTAACTGCATCGGCGGTTATCCTGGCTGACCCTTTTTCGGGTATTATTATGGCGTGGGCTCCCAGACAATCTGCTGTACGAACTATTGCCCCAAAGTTCCTTACATCCGAAACACCATCCAAGGCAATGATCAAAGGATCTTCTCCCTTTTCAAAAACCATTGGAAGGAGGTTGGCAATAGATTGATATTCAATAACTGACAGCCATGCCAATACCCCCTGGTGATTTTTTCGTGTCACCAGTTCTATTCTCTCAACAGGGACTATCTGGTAAACAATGTTATGAGTTTTTACTTCGGTCATTAGCTCATGATAAAGAGTACCCTGAAGACCCTGTTTTATCAGTAGCCTGTCGATCTGTTTTCCTGCTTTAATAGCCTCAATTACAACTCGCAATCCAAAAATGCAATCTGTTTCTTTCTGCATCTAAATATTTCTTACAAACATTATAAAATATCAACATCTGGAGTTTAAAGTGCCTAAAGTGTCTAGAGTACTTAGAGTTATAATCATTTGGTCAAACTTCATCTTTAATAACTTTAAGTATTCACAACTTTAGCTCACTTTAAGTACTTCTTTATACTATATATTTTCAGGATTATCGAGACGGAAAACAATTCCTTTTCTCCAACTGGTAATAGACTGATCCCAGTATGTTACCAGAGTTTCGCTCCGACGCAGGTAATAGTCATTATCGGAAAAGAGATTTTCTCTTTTATTAAAGTTAAAGAAAAGATACTCATCACTCACCCGGTACCTGCCCCCCCAGGAGGATTTGATCACAGGCATCCTGTAACCCCAACTCTCTCCTTCGGATGTTTTATAGACTTTATCAGGTGGTCCGTAAATTATATAGATCATTCCCCGCTCACTCCTCCACCCTTCTTTGTATGATGTGAAATAATAGTTGGAGTAAAGTACCCGTGTATAATAGATCCGAATGAGTTCCCGTGCCTTCTCAACATTCCCTCCGCAATTAATCCAAAAATCGTCCAGAGCTGCCTTCGGTTTTATGGCAGACCTTAAAGTAGCAACTTCATCCTGAGATGCCAGGTAGATAAGCGGCTCAATCATAATTTCAGGGGTAGTCATAGCCGGATAAGAAGCTCCCAGATTTAAAAAGGTGTATCCCTCTTTGATATTCCTTCCTACAGAACAAAGATAGATGCCTTCTCGTGGAAACATCATTGGCAAAGTATCAGAATAAGGTATTGCGACGACCTGCTCCGGTTCGTAGTCGAGAGTCTTCTCGGGCAGGAGCATAGACGGTGGATCAGGAACTTCCCTGAAGGGTTTGTAAAATGAAATGAAGAGGCTGTCTACATGTACTCTGGAGTAAACAAGATTGACATATTCATTAACTCTCAGGATCGGGTTAAAAAGCTCATTTTTCTCAAAATGGCCCTGAGCTCTGAAATTATATTTGTTGTTGTAAGACAGAGTATTAAAAGGTACAAAAGCCTGCACAACCTTAAGCCGGAGCCTATCCAAAATTTTTATCTCAGCTATGTATTCGGCACCATTTTCAACTTTCAGAGGGATATTATAAATATATTCCGGTCTTCCTGCTTCTTTGACAATGTTGATATTATAAACCGCGGTGTCGGCCAGGAGTTTCCCTTGACTGATATTAAAGAGTTTGACTGCAATCAACACCACAGCTGTAGGAACTCCCTGAGGGTTCGCTTCAGAGAAAAAAAGATCGGTCGCGAAGAACTTTACAGACAGGATCGATAACTCATCAGATTGATTAATAGTATTATAACGAGGATTTATTGGATTCTTTGTGGGGTTATAGAGATAAGAGAGATCCTTGGAGTCAACTGTTTTTTGAGTTGTTTTACAGGAGATGAGAACCGCTAAAAACAGAGTGATTGAAAGTAGTAAACAAATAGTCCTGGCGATAATACTATTCTTCATGCCCAAAATTAATTTACTTATTTAACGATACCCTTTTTCCATTCTATTCTTATCCTACAAAGCTCCTTATTATCATTAATCCTGAAAATTGAATGGTTGTAAAAACAAGTATTCTCTTTTTCCACAGATGTTCTAATCTTTATCTCTTCGTTATCAAGAGATTCTGCAAGATAGTTTATTTCAGCCGATTGAGGAACATTCTTCATAACGAATTCAAGGTCGTAGTTATCGCTTACCCATTTAAGATATCTTACATTGTTTGTATGCAGGTTTATATCAAGGTCACTGACTTTTATTCTGAAGCCGGGTGAGATTTGACCATCTTCAGAAGCTGGTTCAAGTTTTGAAGCATATCTGACAGGTGATTCATCAGTATGCAGATTCGGATTGTATTGAGTTAATATTGAGTCAGGTCTCTGGACTTTTTTGGTAGTGCGGTCAAGTATAAGCCACGATGACGTGGCTGAAGCTATATGCCTGCCATCAGGATAATTCACTTCATAGTTTCTCAGGGCAAATAATTTGTCAGTTCCATTGGGCCACGTTTTCACAATTATAGAGTCTTCCCATTGAGGCCATTCCGTGATTACAGTATACATCCTAGAAAGTACCCAAAAACGGTTATCTCTCATAAGGTCATCCCTTCCGAATCCAAGTTTTACAGAGTGGTCAGAAGCTATATCCTGCATATAATTGAACAGTGAATACAGGTTAAGTTTACCATCCGGTCCGGTTTCATACACATGTACTCTGTATTCTTTTTCAAACAGAAGCAATTCCATCTTCAACTGTTATTTCGTAAAAATTCTTCAACCTCCTGGCTAGATAGAGCCCACTTGTTCATCTCCTCGTTAAGCTGTTCCTTTAAATCCTGATATTTTTTATAATCAATTTCATGAGCTTCTGAAGAATTTCCCGGTTCCATGAATGATTTGTCAACCACTATAATTTCCGCTTCTATCTTCTCAATCTCCGTTTCAGATTCCTCAAGTCTCTTCCTCAGTTTTCTAAGGTTACGGTCAAACTCCTTCTTTTCAAGGTATTTTTGCTTATTCGTGGAAACATTTGGTTGTACTGTGTCATTTTTGGCTTTATCTTTTCTCTCAATATCTTTCAGGTTTTCAATCTTTTTCTTTCTGAGGAAATCATAAATACCACCGATATTTTCCTTTATATTGTTATGTTTGAATTCAAATACCTTCCCGACTATTCCGTCCAGAAAATCCCTGTCATGCGATACCACAATTACTGTGCCATCGAATTTGATCAGAGCCTGTTTAAGAATATCTTTTGAACGCATATCCAGATGATTTGTCGGCTCATCAAGCACCAGAAAATTACTAGGCTCCAGTAGCAGTTTTACCAGGGCGAGTCTCGACCGCTCACCTCCGGAGAGAACTTTAACCTTCTTCTCAACATCATCTCCTCTGAAAATAAAGGCGCCAAGCATATCCCGGATCTTTACCCTGATATCTCCTTTTGCCACATCGTCAATAGTCTGAAGTACTGTTCTGTTCTCATCCATCAGTTCATCCTGATTCTGAGCAAAATATCCGATTTTAACGTTATGTCCTATTTTCAGATTACCAGTGTAATCAAGCTCCCCTGTAATGATCTTTGAAAAGGTGGTTTTGCCTTCTCCGTTCCGGCCAACGAAAGCAACTTTTTCTCCCCTCGAGATTTTGATATCAATCTTATTAAGGACAATTAACGAGCCGTAGTTTTTTGAGAGGTCTTCTGCTTCTACGACAACAGTACCTGAACGGGGTGCGGGTGGAAACCTAAGATTGATAGCTCTGTTATCTTCCTCATCAACCTCTAGCCTTTCAACCTTATCGAGTTGTTTGATCTTCGACTGGACCTGAACGGCTTTTGTAGCCTTTGACCTGAATCGTTCGATAAACTTTTCAGTATCTTCGATCTTCTTCTGCTGGTTTCTGAATGCGGCGATCTGCTGTTCTCTTCTTTCTTCTCTCAGAACAAGATATTTCGACCATGATGCCTTGTAGTCGTATATTTTCCCCAGGGAGATCTCGATTGTCCTTCTGGTTACGTTGTCAAGAAATGCCCGGTCGTGAGAAACAAGCACCACTGCACCGGGGTAACCGGTAAGAAATGATTCCAACCACTGGATAGACTCAATATCAAGATGGTTGGTTGGTTCATCAAGTAGAAAGAGAGAAGGTTTTTTCAGAAGGATCTTGGCAAGTTCAATACGCATCCTCCAGCCACCGCTTAACTCTTTTGTTGATCTTTCAAAGTCTTTTCGTTCAAACCCCAGTCCAAGGAGAGTTTGCTCAGCCTCTGCTATATAGTTGGTTCCCCCAAGCATTCTGTACCTCTCTTCAACTACTGTCAGATAATCGCAAAGTTTCAAATAATCGGACGATTCATAATCCTCTCTTCTTGAAATTTCCGAACTGCAATGCTCTATCTCTTCAGAAAGGCCGATAAGCTCAGAAAATGCCGTTATTGTTTCATTCATTACTGTTGTTGTATCATCCACCTTCATCTGCTGTGGGAGATACCCTAAAGTAACGTCTTTCGACATGTCGATGAGACCTGAATTGGGGCTCTGAAGACCTGAAATAATCTTAAGAAGAGTTGATTTGCCGGCACCGTTTTTCCCGGCCAGACCAATCCGGTCCTGTTCATTTATCAGAAAGGAGATATTTGTTAACAAGTCAAAACTGCCAAATGAAACAGAAATATCCTGAACCGAAACCATAGAGTAAAATAAAATGATTGCAAATATAGGTAAAGTATTTCAGTCCGGGAAAGTGAAGCAAAGCCAATAATGTATGATCCAGATAAGCCACATTATCCGGACAATTCCTGGATTGTAAACGCAGATAAAATTTTTGAAGCTTTAATTTGCTTTCTTAATAAATTTCCTGGTAATGAGCTTATCGGAGGTGAGGATACTGATTATGTAAAAGCCATCCGGTAGTCCGAAAACCGGTATTGTAACTGTCTCTTCACTAGAGAAACCTGATGACCAAATCTTTGTTCCTGTAAGACTCTGAATACTAATATGTAGCAGATTTTGTATATTGTAGATATTCAGGTTGTTATGAACAGGATTAGGGTAGATATTCAGAAATGATTCAGATCTTTCGTGATCCTGTGTAGCAACTGTTTCAACAAATTCAAAATCATCCCAGTAGGCTATACTGTTGGAATAAGCTCTGACTTCAAGATAAAAAGATACAGCTTCAGGAGGAGCGATTATGCTGATACTAGATTGCTGCCATGTTTCACTTTTATTGTATTTTGAAGGCCGTAATATAGCATCCGTTAATGGGTCAGTAATACTATTACCAGAAATATCTTTCCAGTAGCACCAGATCCGGCAACCATTACCTGAACCTGTTATTTCAGTTTTATAAAAGAATGATAACATGTATTGATTGCCCGGAATAACAACTAGTGTTTGTCCAAGGTACTTTGTGCTTGTACCTCCTTCATGTCTACACGAATAATTTCCTGATTTAATATCAACCGAATCTTTCAGGCAATTTTGAACTGTGTTCCATCCGGAGGGTTTGGTTATTTTTTCCCATGTCTCAAACCCGGGATTTACTACCAGGTTCTGAGAAAATGAAGCGAGCTCCATGGCAAGGAGCAGCACGAAGAATAAGGCTCTTTTCATAAAAGTAAGTATTAGTAACAGTTAAGTTAAGTGAATTTGTTGCGAGACAAATTACTATTGCTAATTTCAATATATTCTTTGAGAAAAGCAATTTTCTATCGACTATATTAATTCATATGTGCATCGCGAAATTTCTGGAACAGGATATATTTCCAATATGTTGAACTCTGATTTAAGTTCTGTTTAGAAAAGTTATCTTTGCATCTGGATAATAAGTCCGGATCAACCATTTCCAGGATAATCTTTTCCTGAAAAGCCTGAGTACTTCAAATTAACATTTGGGAAAGACGAATTCAAAATTTATTTAAATAAATTTGAAAGGTTAAATAAGTGGGAAGAAAAAAGGACCTGCCTTTGTTGGAAAAGGTCAGGATAACTGACATCGGCGCCGAAGGAAATGCATTGGCAAGGGTAGATAATCTTGTGGTATTTGTGCCGATGCTCATACCGGGCGATGTCGTTGATATACGGGTTATAAGGAAAAGAAAAAAATATCTAGAAGGCAGAGTGGTTAAGTTTTATGAATACTCTGCAGACAGGATAGAACCCCGTTGCATCCATTTCGGGATTTGCGGAGGCTGCAAATGGCAGCACCTTCCATATAATCTTCAGCTTCAGTATAAAGACAGGCAAGTCAGGGATAACCTTACCAGGATTGGTAAGATTGAACTGCCTGAAATTAATCCTATTCTGGGATCCGCGAAACAATTCCTGTACAGAAATAAACTCGAATACACATTTTCCGATAAACGTTGGTTCACAAAAGATGAGGTGGACTCGTTCAATAAATTTGAAAAGGAAGATGCACTGGGATTTCATATTCCCGGACTGTTTGATAAAGTGCTCGATATTAAGGAGTGTCATCTTCAACCGGAGCCTTCAAATTCGATAAAGAATGCTGTCAGGGAGTATGCCCACAAAAACAATCTGCAATTTTTTGACCTCAGAGAACAAAAAGGATTTCTTCGGAATCTTGTAATCCGTAACTCTCTGGAAGGCAAAGTGATGGTTATTGCAGTCTTTTTTTATGATGATGTTGAGAAGAGAGAAGGGTTACTTGATTTTCTTGCTTCGGAATTTCCTCAGATCACTTCCCTGTTGTATGTCATTAATTCTAAAAGAAATGATTCTCTGAATGATCAAAACCCAATACTATATAAGGGTGATAATCATTTAGTTGAGGAGATGGATGGTTTGATTTTTAGAATCAGTCCAAAATCATTTTATCAGACAAACACAAAGCAGGCTCTCGAATTGTACCGTATTGCAAAGAATTTTGCAGGACTGTCGGGCAAAGAAATCGTATATGATCTTTATACCGGCACAGGGACAATCGCAAATTTTATTGCTGGTTCTGCTGAAAAAGTAATTGGTATTGAATATGTCGATGAAGCGGTAAAGGATGCGAAAATTAATTCTGAATTAAATAATATCCGGAATACTTTTTTCTTTGCCGGTGATATGAAAGATGTTCTTTCCGAACAATTTTTAAGAGTCAATGGGAAGCCTGATATTATTATTACGGATCCCCCAAGGGCAGGAATGTATGAGGATGTATTAAAGACAATTGCGAAAGCTGCCCCTGGTAAAATCGTCTATGTAAGCTGCAGCCCATCTACTCAGGCACGTGATATCTTGTTGTTGTCAGAAGATTACAGGGTTACCGGTGTTCAGCCCGTTGATATGTTTCCTCATACTCATCACGTTGAAAATGTTGTGCTTCTGGAAAGGAAACATAGATAAAAGGTTATTCTGCACGTAGCAGGGAAATAAAATAAGTGTATATTTATTGTCCGTTTTAGGGAGATTAAGATATGACTGTCAAGAAGCGAGAAAATCCTGATTCTCTTTCACTGATTCATGATCAGGAGATGAATGATCATTTAGCCAGCCTCCGTTATGCTGGTATAATACAGCATGCATTAATGCCAAATCCTGAAGTTCTTAAAGGGTATCTTAAAGATTTTTTTGTACTTTTTCTTCCACGTGATATTGTAAGCGGAGATTTTTACTATACATTCTGTAACAGACAAAAAATTTGTATTGCCGCCGGTGATTGTACAGGCCATGGCGTGCCAGGTGCATTAATGAGTATTCTTGGCATAAGCTATCTGAACGAAATATTGCATTCGGGGGTTAATCTGAATGCCAACAGGATTCTTAACCTGATGAGGGAAAAGGTTATGAAGGCACTTCATCAGACTGGTAATTGCACCGAGACAAAAGACAGTATTGATATTGGATTATGTATTGTTGATTTTTTCACCGGGAAATTACAATATTCGGGTGCAAACAGACCGCTGATAATGATAAGAAATGGGGAACTGACTGAATTCAAGCCTGACAAGATGACCATTGGTGTTGCTCCTTTAAAGGAGACTCCTTTCACAAACAATTATATAAATACAATATCCGGAGATTCATTTTATCTTTTTTCCGACGGATTTTCCGACCAGTTTGGTGAAATAACGGATAAAAAATTCAAGTACAAACATTTTAAACGCATAATTCATTCTATTGAAGCGCTACCCATGGCGCTGCAGAAAGAACGTCTTGAAAGTACTTTTAAAGAATGGAAAGGCAGTACCCAACAGGTTGATGACGTCCTCGTTTTAGGTTTTCAGTTATAATTATTATTATCATGATGAAGCTTACAGCTTTCAGGATCAGGAACTTCCGGTCAATTGTTGATACAGAGTGGCAAAGCCTGTCTCCGGATAATATAACATGTCTTATAGGGCAGAATGAATCGGGAAAGACATCAGTTCTGGAAGGTCTGAAAGTTTTTTATTCTGGTGTTATTTCGGAAGATGTTTTGCGAAGTGACCTTTCTTTACCGGAAGTGAGCTGCAGATTCAGCATCCCTAAAGGATGGCTAATTAAAATCACTGATAATCCAGGAACCGAGCTTAAAGAGTTGTTGTCGGGACTTACTAATCTCGAACTTACCAGGGTATGGATTGCAGACCTATCATCAGTTATCTATGTAAGTGGGGAGATAAGTCAATATCTTGGTTCACTGGAAGATGCCTGGAGGCTTTACCTTAATGATGTTATCGTAAAGCTTGAAGAGGAGATGAAATCTATCAGAGATCTTGAAGCAACACTTTCAAAGCTTACTGAAGAGGAGTCTGAGATCAGAACCAGGCTTCCCCGAAATGATGTAAAAGGAATTAGTTTCAGACTATTCGGGAAAAAAAAAGCAGATTTGCCAGTTCAGAAAAATTCTCACTCTCCCGGACTAAAGAATCAATTAATTGAATTAAAGAAAAATAAGGAAGCAGTTGCTGCAAGACTTTTAAAGGAACAGCCGGTGAAAAGAGCTGGAGAAAGATGGAAGAAACTTCAGGAAAAAGCCGCCGATCTTGAAAATCATATGAGGAAACTTTCAATTAAGCTTGAGGAACGGCATCAGAAAATGACACTTCTTATGCGGCCTATTGATGATGATTCCGATCTTGAATGGAAAGGAATCCTTATTGATTACAGGAAAACAAGAAATGAAAGGGATTTAAATATTGCAGAACTTGACAGGCATATTGCTTTTTCGGGTTATATTATTGAAGGAATCACAGGGACAGAGGCAGAAAAAAAAGTCAACGAGATAATACAATCGTATAAATCACAATATAACAGTGATATTTTAGGCAGAAAATATTTTGAGCACTGTCCTGTTTTTGAGCTGTTTGAAGATTTTGGTAGTCTTCTGCCAAACAGGATTGACATGGGAGATATTATTACAGGTAATGAACAGGTCGAAGGATACAAGGCCGCAAGGAATTTTCTTTCATTAGCCCAACTAGATTATTCTTTTTTTCAGCAGCCTTCGAGCCGTATCCTGAAGCAGAAAATTGAGAACCTGAATCATTCCCTTACCAGTAATTTTCATGATTTCTGGCAGCAGTCTATAGGAAGTAATAACAAGATTCACATCCAGTTTGAGTTAGAGCATTATAATGCCTCGTATGGAGATAAGGCAGGGAAACCTTATCTCGAATTCTGGATTAAGGATGAAGGTGAACGACTTTATCCAAAGCAACGGAGTAGGGGTGTGAGATGGTTTTTATCCTTTTATATGGAGTTAAAGGCTTCTGCAACACTCAGCAGTAAACAGTTGGTACTGCTTGTTGACGAACCAGGTGTCAGTCTTCATGCAAGAGCCCAGGAAGATGTTCTGAAAGTATTTGAAGATATTAAAGATAAAATTCAGGTAATTTATACAACTCATTCCCCACATCTTGTTGAAATCAATAAGCTTCACAGGGTTCTTGCAGTTCAGCGAGATGATCTTGACAGTTTAAGAAGTACTACGCGGATTCTCGATCCATTACGTTTGTCAGCAGCTTCCCCTGATACACTTACTCCGCTGCAAAGCATCCTTGGTAACCCGATGGAAGGTGATGGTTTCTCTGTAAAAAGGGTTAACCTTATTGTGAATGATACAGGATCATTCTACCTTTTAAATGCAATTATACTTTTAATGGGATTTAAAGGGAAAATCTGTGTAATACCATCAACCAATGTCTCTTCCATTCCATTGTTATGTAATATTCTTATGGGGTGGGGAATGGATTTTGCGGTATTACTTTTTGAAAACGATGAGGAGATAAAGATAGCGGAACTTCTTAAAAATACTGTTTTTAAGACAGATATCAGTGGTAGAGAACTTATTATCAGAATGCCGGAGACATTTTTAAATTCTGAAGATCTTTTATCGACACTTGATTTCAAGAATCACATTTTAGAAAGCAGGGAGGGGATAACAGTTCCGAATTCAGTATATATCAGGGAAAAGGAGCTCCCGCGGAATTTTATTTTAAGCAGATTTCTGTCCACCGTAAAAGAAGGAAAGGTAAAAGTTACAGATTTTGATGATGAGACCCTTGATAATTTTAAGCTGATTATAGATCTCATTAAGGTTCTAGAATAAAAATTTTATTTATTTTGCACTTTATACTTGTTTTCCTACTTTTGTCGCGCTCTATAAGTCAGGTCGCCTGATAATGGAGAGATGGGTGAGTGGCTTAAACCAGCAGTTTGCTAAACTGCCGTATGGGTAACTGTACCGGGGGTTCGAATCCCCCTCTCTCCGCAAAGCTTAAATGAATCCCGCCAACGGCGGGATTATTTAATTTACCGAAGTCCCGAAGAAAGCATGCTTTCTGAAGGGACTGAGGGAAAATAAATAAAAACCCGAAGGGTTCATTTACGCTTTGCTGGGTGCCCCTCTAAGGGATCACCGGAGGTAATCCCCGGAATCTCATGAACGCACCCCAGACCTCTCTCTGTTTTACAAAGAGAGAGTAATGGGCTGATAAATAATTCGATACGAATTTATAAATAAGCCTTATATAATTATTCCAGGAACTTAATCCTTAATTGCTATTTACTGTCAGGAGGAAAAGATTCTGCCCACAGTTTTATAGTTTCAATCTGTTCCTTGGTAGGAATAATTTCGGGCCTGGTTTCTCTCGCAGATTTTGGAGGCATAGCACCCTTTTTAAGAACTGAATACATCTTTTCAGCCCTGCCTTTTTGTTTTTTAGGTGAATACTGAGTCCAAGATGTAAAATTCAATTTAGTTCTTGGGAAATATCCTCCTTGACTGGTATGGCATGGCACACATGATACATTAACAATTTTACTTACGTTGTCAGGAAGTGCAGGAGATTCAGTTGATGGTTCCTGACCTGTCACTGAAATATTCAAAAGAAACAATCCAGAGACAACAAATGAAAGAACTAATAAAAATGAGGTAGCTGGTTTTTTCATGATTTCAATAATTAGAAAATTTATATCATAAAGATAGAAATAAAATCTATTAAGATAGATTCAGGGACTGATTAAATTACTACTTAAAAACAGCTATCTGACCATTTTTTGGAATTGCTCTATAAATGATCTTTGCATCGGCTCTCGGAAGCCTCATCTTTATAGATGGATGATATTCAGGTACTTTAAAAAGGATGGCACTCTTCAGAGAGCTCCACATATCACGCAGCCGGTCCTTAAAGTCGAAGCTGAAATGATTCATCCTGTCACTGAATTTCTCCTTTTCCTCCTGATAAACATAGACTCTCGTTCCATTAGACATTTGCAGAATATAATTGACTGGCTCAGTAATAGATGTATCAGGCATAATATCAGGTTTATATTCCGAAGTATCTTTTGGAGCCATTTTGATCATTACCGGTTCTTTTTTTATTGTTGCGTAGGCATTAGATATGGTAAAAGGAGTTGCGAGCATTGTTAATATTATTTTATCATTTCCTTTAAGAAGAATCTTGCTGGTACGCACACTGCTCATCTTTGCCTTATGAACGGCTACACCACTTATCTCAATATTAGCGGAACTGTCTGTCAGATTAATAGTAAGATAAATAGAATCGGTTTCAGCCATTGCTATTCTTGATTGGAGAAAAGCCTTCTCCTTTAGCAACTTAAGATATGCAGAATCAGAAAAGATCCGTTCGTCAACTACACTGTTTTCAGCCGGCTTAACACCAAATTCATTCTTTATCGCATCTAACTTCCTTGCCTGGCTCATCATCGACATTATGGAATAATAAATAAGGAATGAAGAAAAGATAATGATCAGAATGAAGAAAGTTATTTTTCTGCCAGATGCTTTATTGATAATTTCGGTTTCCATACTACTTTTTTCGATCAGATCAGAAAATATAAACTTTCGAACCAATGCTCAGGGTATTGAAGATTACTTCAAGGTCTTCATCATTCAGGCGGACACATCCGTGAGTGACCGGCATTCCCAGAAAACGCTTGTAAATGGTACCGTGTATAAGGTACCCGTCGCCAATTGCAAGCGCATAATCGCCCAACACGCCATATTCATATCTTGAAAAGTCATCCTTTGGAGGTATCGGTAAGCCCTCTTCAACAAATGCCCAATCGGGCTTTTTCCACACTGGATTGGTTGTTTTACCCTGGATCCAGTATTTTCCCTTTGGTGTTTTAAAAATCCATTGCCTGTCCCCTTCTGTTTGAAGCAATGTATAGCTTCCTGAACTACAGAACCCCTCTCTGATAAGTTTTTTATTTCTATAGAGGAAGAATCTGTTATCAGTAGTATTAATAACAATATATGATTGCCCTGAAGTATAAGCATTATATTTCCTTGTAAGACGTTGAATATCCTTCGTCAACAGACTTATTTGCTTCTTATAGACGGCATCCTGTTTTAATTCCTGATCGTTGGTTATTTCCATTTTCTGTCCCGACGTCATTTCCTGTAATACAGGGAGAATGTAAAGGATAAAGATAAAAATGGAAAGAGTAACAAGAATTGAAATAATTATAATAGAGAGATTGCATAAAATACGGAAAAGCTTCTCATATGTACGTAATTTTTCCCATAATGAGTTAATTATCTGAATAATACCCTTATTATTATTGAGACTAGTCTCACCTGTACTTTTCTGAACCTCAGGCTGTGACTCTACATTTATTATCTTGTCATTTCCCATATAAGATAATTTATTTGTCCCCAACATATTTAAGATCAATCATCGATCCAATGATTGTAACAGGAGTACCCACTTTTGCAATCATGAATAACTCGTCCATCTCTTTGTCAGTAAGTGCAACACACCCTTCAGTCCAGTCAATACCTTTTCCACCGTTACCGTGTATCTCGATCAATTCTCCTATCTTTGCTGATGCTGGAAGTGAGCCACGTGTAATCTCCGATTTGAATCTCTCCTTATCTTCATCATTCGGATAGTCCAGTAACAGGGCTTTATAGTATTTGGTTTTGCTACCTTTGATTTTTTTTGTTATTTTATACATCCCTTCCGGCGTAGCCTGGTCTCCTTTTTCTCTTTTATCACCAACCCAGTTTTTACCCAGTTCGGCTTCAAATTCAAATTTTCTGATGCCATTAAGGTAAATAATGCATTTTCGTGAAAATTTATCAATAATTATTGAATAATCGCAATTTTTTTTGGATTCCTTTATCGCCTTATCAACCCAATTTTTCCAAACCGGATACGACTTGAAATAGTCTCTCAGGTTTTCTGATGCATTTTCATATGACGCGGTGAGGAGATATTCCGAATCTGTTAATTTTCTGTTGGACTGGAGATATTGCCCTTTATTATAATCTATTTCAGCCTCTTTAAGCAACATTTTTCCTTTAGAGATCCGATTTCGGATTTCAGAGGTTAACGGATAGGTTGTGAACCGTTCAGTAATCTCGGAAATAAGATGATTAAGAGAATCGATTTTTTGATTAAGTATTATATTAAGATTCGATGTACTGGTTATGGAATTCTCTGCAGCCTCGCTTGCTTTTATTATGGAAAGTTCGGCAAACATGACAACCTTATCGAAGTCTCTGAAATAAATAAATCTTTCATTTTCTTTCTGCCAGTTTACCATTGCTGAATCATAGCAGATCTTTGCTTCGGTATAAAGTTTTTTAGAATATGTATCTGCCCTGTCTTTTCCTGCTTTCGAAAGAATTTCTCTGGCATTTTCCATTTCATCAATGGGGGGAAGAGGGGTAAAACGGATCAATAAAATAATAATTAAGGGAATAGCCACTGCAACCGCAATGAAAATCAGCACGTCTATCCAAACCTTTCTCATGAAACCTGTGACAATTTTTAAAAAAACCCCCGGGAATTTCCCGGGGGTTTTATATTATAAAGTAAGCATTTAGTTATTACTTTCTTGCTTTTACTTTTGCAATAGCATCTTTAAGTTCAGTATTAATACTAACTGCTCTTTCTTTAGCAGCTTTAACTTTGTTGAGTGCATCCATGAATGTACCTTTATCACACAAACCCTGTGCTTCAACTACAGAACCTTCGATAGTAGCCATTTCAGTTTTCATCTGCTCAAGGACAGCTGCACCTTCTTTTCCTCTGGGAGCTTTTTTCATAAGAGCAGTGTTCTCTTCAATAACAGTTTTGATCTCTGTCATTAAAGTTTCAACCTCTTTCTTAACTTCTTCTTTCTTAACAGCAGCATTGGCAGCAACCTGGGTTGCAGCAGCTAATGTCTGTTCCAGTTTGATTTTAGCAGGGCCAAATTTCTTAAATAATTTTGATTCCTGAGCTGCAACGTCAGCCATAATAGCATTCATTGAATCCTGTACAGCTGCAAATTCAGCCGGTACATAAACTGCTGCTTCGGCAGTTTTTGCAGCTTCAATAGCTGCATTAGTTGCATCAATTTCAACCTGTGGTTTTTTACCACAGCCAGAAAGGACTGCAACCATAGCTATAGCTGCTAATCCCATTAAAACTTTGTTCTTCATTTTTTAACCTTTTTAGTACTTTGTTTATTTAACAACTTCCGATCTATTTGTAATAACTGTTTCAGTTTTAAAAATTACAGCCCGAAGATATTAAAATTATGGAACATAGCAATATAAAAATGAAATAATCTTTGCTTTTTTGTAAAAACCTATGTTTTAAAAACACATTTGCCCAACATTCTTAATAAGTTAAGAATATGAAACCTTACAACTCAAGGATTCTTATGAAAAAATAGTTCAAACTCATTCCCCTGTGGTAAAGCCAAGCAACTCTAATCCTTCCTGAATCTCATCACAAGACATAAACAGATTCCAAAGTAACCCTGTTCTGTAGTTTTCAATCATCACAATGGTAGGGCCTTGATCAATGGCCAGATATCTTTGTGGGAACCAGTTGTACTGTTCACTGAAGGAATCATAGAATCCGTATTCTCCCCATATTTTTTTTCCCTGAATGTAATAAAAATATCTCAACGCCTTCATCGATTGGTCAGGAGTATATGGAAATGACGACAGAGCAGCTGTCGGAGTAATTACTCCCAGGTCATTTATTTCTCCCGGACTATGGGCTGCATATCCTGTAACTGAGTAACTTGCTGTCAGTCCCCAGCAATTCTCACTGTACCCGGCGTAGTTCTTAGGATTAAGTGAACACCACTTCCAGTTTATGAGCGTCTGATTTTTATTCTGTTGCCAGTAATCCGCATACCTGTCTTTAAGGGTTCTTGGATCGAGACCAAGATAAGAATAATGGGCCCAGAAAAGTGGTCCGCCATATTCCTCAGCACCATTATGTTTAAGCGTCAGACTATAACCATATTTTTCGCTGAATGTATTAATTGCACCTCCTCCGGCCCACCCCTTGTGATATGCTTTTGCCGGGACATGATAGGTTGGGGATGATGCAGCTAGTATATATAGTATAAGACATTCATTATAACCCCTTACAGCAAAGTTCATTTCCCAACCATATTCCGGTGACCAATGCCAGTATAATATGTCCTCTCCGTCTTTTGTAAACCAGCTCCATTCCACTTCCCTCCAGAGCTTGTCTATTTCTGACGCAAGAGCTTTTTCCTTTTCAGATCCTTTAATAAAGTACTGTCTTACAGCAAGTAACCCCTGTATCAGATAGGCAGTTTCAACAATATCTGCTCCATTGTCCTTTGGACTAAATGGTCTAACTTTCCCTGTTTCACCATAGATCCAGTGTGACCATGCTCCATGGAACCTATCTGATTTATTAAGATATTCTACTATCCTGCAAAACCGCAAGTAAGCGTCCTCTCTTGTAATAAACCCTCGTTCAACCCCAACCAGAATAGCCATCACTCCAAAACCGCTGCCTCCAATGGTTATCACATTAATGTCATTCTCAGGATATATCGCATCTACATGAAAACGTTCGCGGGCCAATCCGGAAACCGGCTCGGCACCATCCCAGAAATACTGAAATGTACGATACTGGACAAGGGTTAACAAAGAATCATCAGAGATCATTCCTTTATTTTGTTTTGAACCTGAAGTTCCCGTCTGGTTTTTCTTACATGAGGAAAATGAAAATGTAATTACCAAAATAACAGAAAGGCAAAAACAGATTACTTTCATCAGCTGTATTTTTTGAATCATAACTTCAGCAATACAAATATAGATGAAACTCAGAAATATCAATAGGGATGGTCTGCTTTAGCTTTGCGGAGAGGGGGGGATTACCTCCGGTGATCCCTTAGAGGGGCACCCAGCAAAGCGTAAATGAACCCTTCGGGTTTTTATTTATTTTCCCTCAGTCCCTTCAGAAATCAAGCTTTCTTCGGGACTTCGGTAAATTAAATAATCCCGCCGTTGGCGGGATTCATTTAAGCTTTGCGGAGAGGGGGGGATTCGAACCCCCGGTTCGCCGGAAGGCGAACAACGGTTTTCGAGACCGCCGCATTCGACCACTCTGCCATCTCTCCAATATAATTAAGCCGCATTTACCACGGCGTGTATCCCGCTAAAGCGGGACCATCTCTCCCTTTTTCTTAATCAAGGCTGACAAAAATAATAAATATTTGTATTCTTATTGTCTCCAAAAAATAATATGGTGTGGTGTTATATAATTATTCTATAAGAGCATTAAATAAAATTAGTTGAGATTCTTTTGATTCCATTTTTGAATAACCTTATTTTGTATAATGTCATTACAATATAAATACTTATAAAGCTTATTACTTTGAAAATAATTTGTAAAATGTTGTTAATCAGTGGATTGTTCGGTATTGCCATAACTGGCTGTAAAAATCAATCCGGGGTTGATAAGAGCAATCCCTTTTTTACTGCATATAATACTCATTTTGATGTTCCGCCTTTTGAAAAGATAATGGCTAAACATTATATTCCGGCTTTTGAGAAAGGAATGGCAGATGGAAGACAAGATATAGCTCAACTCATTAACAACAAAAAAAAGCCGACTTTTGAAAATACAATTGAATCATTAGACAAGACTGGAGAACTGTTACGCAGAGTGTCCTCAGTTTTTTTTGCACAGACATCGGCCAATACAGGTGATTCTCTGCAGAAGATACAGGTGGAAATCTCTCCGGTCCTTTCCGGATACAACGATGAGATTCTGCTTAATCCTAAATTATTTGAAAGGATTAAATCTGTCTATGATAACCAGGCAAACTTTAATCTTAGTCCGGAGCAGAAATTTATTCTTGAAAACCTTTATAAGCGGTTTGTCAGAAATGGGGCAAATCTGAATAAGCAGGATCAGGATACACTTAAAATGCTTAACCAGAAGTTGTCAGTTCTGACTGTTAAGTTCGGACAAAATGTTCTGGCTGAGACCAACAACTATAAAATGTATGTCAGTAAGGAAGATCTCACCGGATTGCCGGTATCGGTAATATCTACTTCAGCAGAAACGGCTAAGGCATCAGGACAGGAGGGTAAATGGGCCTTTACGACACAAAGACCCAGTATATTCCCTTTTATGACTTATTCCACTAACAGAAAACTTCGTAACCAGATTTTTACAGCATATACTAACCGGGGTAACAATAATAATGAATATGACAATAATAAAATACTTGCCGAGATTGTGAAACTCCGTGCTGATCGGGCAAAATTACTCGGATATAAGACACACTCGCATATAATTCTTGAACCCCGTATGGCTAAAGTACCAGAAAATGTATTTAACCTGCTTGATAACCTATGGGGAAAGGCAATTCCCGTTGCTAAAGATGAAGTTAAGGAAATGCAGAAAATCATTGACAGGGAGGGTGGAAAATTCAAACTTGAACCATCCGACTGGTGGTTTTATGCTGAAAAATTAAGAAAAGAAAAGTATGATTTGAATGACAGCGAGTTGAGACCCTATTTTAAACTCGAGAATGTAAGGGATGGCGCTTTTTCTGTTGCAAATAAATTATTCGGAATTACTTTTACCACGCTTACTGATCTTCCTCTCCCTCATCCAGATGCTCAGGTTTATGAAGTTAAGGAAGCAGACGGTTCTCATCTTGGAATTTTATATATGGATTTTTATCCTCGGGAAAGTAAACAACAGGGTGCATGGTGCGGAACCTATCGTAGCTATCATATTGTTAATGGGAAAAGTGTCACTCCCGTAGTAACAACAGTTTTCAATTTTACCAGCCCCAGTGACAACCTGCCAGCTCTGATTAGTGTTGAAGAAGCCTCAACACTGTACCACGAGTTCGGACATGCACTGGACGCTCTTTTTAATAAGTGTACTTATAATCAGTCATTTGTTGCATGGGACTTTGTAGAATTACCCTCCCAACTTATGGAACATTGGGCCACAGAACCTGAGGTGCTTAATATGTATGCAAAACATTATCTTACAAATGAACCGATCCCTTCTGAGCTGGTTCGGAAAATACAAAACAGCGGATATTTTAACCAGGGATTTGATAATGTTGAAATAATGGCAGCCTCGCTTCTTGATATGACATATCATACGTTAGAAGCTCCCGTAAGTATTGACATTCAGAGTTTTGAAAAAGATTACTTCAATAAACTCGGATTGATACCTGAGATCGTATCCCGTTACAGGAGTACATATTTTACCCATATTACAGGGGAATATGATTCAGGGTATTACAGTTATACATGGGCAGCTGTGCTTGATAATGATGCTTTTGAGGCATTTAAGGAAAATGGTATTTTCGATAAGGCTACATCTACATCATACCGCAAAAACATACTTGAGAAAAATGGTACGATGGATGCACTGCAGATGTATATAAACTTCCGGGGTCGTGAACCAGTTATAGAACCGCTGCTTAAGAACAGGGGACTTATGAAGTGATCTTATTTATAACAGAATTATTGTGATTTTTACTGAATTTTAGAAACTGATATCTTTTCCAGAAGGGTAATGCTGTAAGGGAGGTAAACCTGACAAGGTATTTTACTGGTTTAAATACCATTACATAATGCATTATCCTATATAGAAAAGTAGTTATAAATACCATTCCGGCAATACTGATTATCTGTGCTGTCAATTTCCACCACAAGGCCTCAGGACTGATACCCAGAGTATTAATAATTAAAAGAATGATCTGTGTATTTATTGCTGAGAATATTATCCAGAAAACAGTAGCCATACCATGCGCTGCTTCAATTGCTCTCTCTGGACAATGGTTCAGACACCTCATGCAACTTTCACATGTTAATTTCCAGTATGGACGGTTTCCGACAAGTTTAATTGAAGATGTGGGACACTCTCTGATGCATAAGCCGCAATTATTACAGTTATAGTTAGCTATGAAAGTCTTTGAAAGAAAGAATCTTCCTCCCACATAATATCCTAAAGCAATCGGGCTAATTAAAAGATCAACAGGAATACTGAAGAGTCCCCTGTATACCTTTCTTCCTGCAAGTATCTTATTTGCAAATTCCCTGACGATCTTTTCACACCTTATAAATATGGATTCAATCACTTTTTTCTTAAGTCCGGGATGGAGAGGAATCCAATTTGATGGGAGGTCAACAGGTCTGAATCCAATACATTTATAACCCTTAAGCCATAGGATAAATGCCGGGAGAATAAGGGCAACTCCGCTTAATCCGGGCATGAACAATTTATAAAGCTTCATCCCTGCACGGGTATTAAGAAGAAAAATCTCTTTGCACAGACCCGGGGGAAATCCAGCAATAAACTTAAGCATTATCGGCGCCGCATTAAAACCGTGGGTCGGGAAAGCAAAACCGATAAGTGGTTTTTCATGTGCCCGTGGTATTACAATATTCTCTAACCTGTCAATCTGCTGCACAACTGTTTTAAGCCCTTTTTTACCTGCTTCATCAGCAATCCATTCCGCTGAAACACGTGCATTTCCGGTTCCTGATATGAAATAAACATATAGTGACTTCCAATTATTCATTTCCAGATCAGATTATCAAAAAATACTTCCTTGCCAGGTAATAATAAATACTAAGATATTAATAATCGGTTTATTTTTGCAAATATTCGGCGATTATGGTTAAGAAGAGTATATGTGGTCTAACTGCTGATGAGATATTTTATCTTATAGGACCTTCACGTTATACTCTTTCTCATGCATTTTCAATCTCAAACAGCATATATAAAAAGAGAACTGGTGAAATTTCAAAGATCACAAAAATTCCTAAGATGCTCAAAGATGAGCTTGCCGGTATTGCCTGTTGTGGGATTTTGATGCCTGTTTCTTCTGATGTTTCAGTAGATAAGACAGTTAAGTATCTGTTCAGAACTGAAGCAGGAAAAGAGTTTGAAACGGTTTATATGGCTGATAATAAAAGAAATACTGTATGTGTTTCAACTCAATCGGGTTGCAGGATGGGTTGTCCGTTCTGTGTTACTGCCAGGTATGGTTTCCATGGTAACCTGTCGGCAGGAGAGATTGTGAACCAGATAATCAGTATTCCGGATGCAGGGAAAGTCACCCATGTCGTATTTATGGGTATGGGTGAACCAATGGATAATCTAGAAAATGTTTTAAAAGCTTGCGAGATAATAACAAGTGAATGGGGTCTTGCCATTAGCCCTCGGAATGTGACTATTTCAACGGTAGGTATTACACCCGGGGTTGAAAAATTTCTTCAGAGTTCAGACTGCAATCTGACTTTAAGTCTTCATTCTCCGTTCATGGAAGAGAGAAAAAGGGCTGTTCCTATTGAAAAACAATATCCGGTACAAAAGATAATAGAGATAATGAAGAATTATCCTGTTAATAAGAAAAGGAGATTAAGCCTGGCTTACTTAATGATAAAAGATTTTAATGATTCTGATTGCCACCTCGAAGCACTTAAGACACTTCTTAAAGGTTCAGATATAAGAGTCAACCTACTCCCTTATCATCCTGTTGGGAAAGATCCAAATATCTCATCTTCATCTGAAAGAATGCAGTTTTTCAAACATAACCTTGTTATTACAGGAATTTCTGCTTCTGTCCGCAAATCCCGCGGAATTGATATCTCAGCAGCATGCGGTCTTCTGGCCACGGGATTGAAATAGTAGAGACGGGTCTGAGACCTGTCTCTACTTATTTATCAATTGGAACAGGTATTCATCGAGGTAGCCATCGGATGTCTTGATCCAGTCCTTTTTAATACCTGCCTGTAAAAATCCTTGCTTTTTGAAAAGATCAATACTTTCACAGTTGTTTGCCAGGATATTGCAATAAAGCTGGTGCAGTTGAAGTGTTTTAAAACAATATTCTATGAGACAGGTCAGTGCCATAGATGCATATCCTTTTCTCCTGTAAGCCTCGTCAGCGATAAGAATTCCCACCCCGGCCCTTTTATGGAATGGATCAAAGTCAAATATATCTATTGTCCCGATAGTAACCTTTTCCGGAATATGGTCTATCATTAGCCTGAGCTGACCTGTTTCAAAGATATTCTTATGTGAATTCTCAAGGTACCTCTTAAGCGTATATTTTGAGAATGGAGTAACAGTATTGCTTAATACCCAGTAGGAATCGTTATTTTCCCAATCATAAAGAAGCTCCAGATCCTCCGGCTCCAGAGCCCTGAGCTTGATTTTTTTATACTTCATGAGCTATATTCCTGGTTACTATTGAGAAATCATAATGTTAATTTCCCTGATAAATGCATCTTCATATCCCGATTTCTTTATAAACAACAACGCTTCTTTTGCCTTTGACAGTTCCTTATATTCACCATAGAAATATTTGTAGAATCCGTCATCGGCTTTTATTTCTCTTACTCCTTCAAGTCCGATGAATATGTTGCTAATATTCAATTGATTCATGGTAGCTTTTACCTGTACTGTATAAACTCTCTGGCCAACCTGATTGTTAGCTACCATTTTTGCATCAGGGTTTAAAACAGCTTTTGATTCATTATCCAGATCATACTGGTTCAAAATGTAGGCTTTGTCCAACCCATATTCCCTGGCATATTCAAGATATTTCAAAGCATCAGCTTTATTATAAAATAAACCGAGGACATACAATGAAACTGTATCCATTTTAATTGTTCTTACAAACAGCAAATCATTCTTTATTAATCCCGAAAAATAATCGGGATATAGCTTTTCTTTTGTTTTTAACAGGACAATATTGTATCTCATGGAATATGGTTGTTTGAGATGTTCCGGAGTATAAGTCTCCTTGCGGATAATTACCCCGGTTTGGGGATTAACTATCCCGAATGTGGCTCTCCTGTTATATTTTCTTCCTTCAGGATTATCAGAACCATCAAGATTAGTGTTTACAGCGGCGAAATTAGACTCACCAAATGCTTTCTTTACAAATCTTGATCCTGAAAATCCAGATGAAGTAAGATTGTTGATGACCGCCTGTGCCCTGTTGTCAGCAAGTTTCCTGTTATACTCGGTACTCCCTTTTGCATCGGTATAACCTGCAATTTCGATTTTTAGCTCAGGGTAACTGATCAGAATAGATTTAAGCATTTTCAGACTTGATATGGCCTGATCATTCAGCTCATAACTATTGAACTCAAACAGGATATTTTTAATTGACAGGAAGTCACCTCCGAAAACTTTATCAGGTATCAGTGAGGCACTAACAGAGATATAGCTCCCTAAATAATACAAAGGTACATTCAGGTTAATGGTATCTGTCTTATATCCGATGTGACTTACAAAAAGCTGATAGTCACCTGGTTTAACTTCGAATTTAAACGATGCTGTATCGATCAGCGATATGTTTTTTGTTAAGGTGCCCTTTTTAAGGTCATAAAGTAGTATCCGGGTTTGTTTAGGATCAACATTCATTCCATCCTGAAGGGTAATTGTGCCTTCAGCAAGAGATATTTTATCAGCAGGGTCCTCTGCAACAATTGAATAGATATTGCGTGAGTTGGTTTTTTCATTAAAAAGGCTGGTAATAAATCCGGGAGCATCGTTATTGAGAATAAAGAAGGTATTCTCTGATGTATTATTAAAGGCGTATGGCATCCCTACTGGATTGGTCCAACTTCCATTTCTTCGTATTGACCGGAATACATCATATCCCCCCATACTGATATGACCAGTCGAGCTGAAAAGCAAAGCGCCAGTTGAAGGATCAAAGAACGGAGTATCTTCATTATAAGGGGTATTAATGACATTCCCGCAATTTACAGGCTCGCTCCATTTACCATCATCAGTTTTTACTGAAGACCAAATGTCAAGTTCTCCCTCTCCACCGGGTTGATTGCTGGAATAGTATATGGTTTTTCCATCAGGTGTTATAAAACCATGAAATTGCCAGTATATTGTATTAATAGGTTTTCCAATGCTTTTTATTTTTGTCCAGGTTGTATCTTTTCTCTGGCTGTAATAAAGGTTACCGTCACCACCATCGTCCATATAAATTATTAATAGCTTTCCGTCACCTGTAATCGAGTTTGAATAGAATCTGTCATAACCTCCAAGTTGCTCGGTGATATCTACTGGTCTTCCCCATTTACCTGATTTATAGGTGCATAAAATACGTGTTTTGCCATCTTCTTTGACAGTGAAAACAAATACGGAATCATTCTTTGATAATACAGGATTGCATGCTCCGGGATACTCATTAAGCCAGGGTGCGAACAGATTGGATATGATAGTCAGCGGTTTCTTTTTCATCTCGAGGGCATACCTGCAGTCTCTGATCTGGTTGTCGATATATTCTTCCGGGAATCTTTCAGTTCCTGCCAATCTTTTCTTAGCATCAGAATAGAGTAAAACAGCTTTTTGGAGACTATCATTCTTGTGATATGCAATTGCAAGGTAAAGGTAGGTATCTAAAGCTGCTTTTTCTCCATATTCTATGTACTCCTTTTCACTACTTACCACATTCTTTGAGGCTTTTGCCAGAAGCTTCATTGCATCAGATTTTTTACCATCGATGTTTAAATAGCATATTCCCAGCTTTGCAGAAAGGTTGGAGTTGTCCGGATAAATATTAAGAAGTGATTCATACAGGCTGGCAGCCTGTGCATAATCTTTATCATAATAATAAAAAATATCTGCATCCTGAACTGCTTTGGTAAATTCCTTTTTGGAAAGTACTTGTGAAAAGAGAGAGGGGAAGGAAAAAAACAGAAGTGAAAAAATTAATGTTTTCTTGATTGCAGTTTTCATTATTTTGAAACTTTTTTAATAAAAATATCTTCAGGATATCCTTTCCGTATCAACTCTAACCTTAATGAATAAGCTTCTTCCCTGGTTGAAAATCTACCAGTTGTATACCGGTAAAATTTATCGATATCATTGTACATCAACTTCATATCAGTAATGTATTTAAAATAACTTACATCAACGGGATTATGGAGAGCAATAACCTGCACTGTATAGTAGAGCACGTCAGAGTCTTTTACATTTTTATCACCGACATCATTGACATTCATGTTTCTGATCAGGATACTTGAGTCAATGCTGGAAACAGTGGGTATTGCTTCAAGATTGATCTTATCATAAAATACGGGATCAGGTACTACTTTTGTTATGGTTGTATCCCTGTTAAGTGAAACATTAATATTTAATACCAAATTTGGATTATCCTGCAAAATTATGGTATCAATAGTTTGAGATATGTACCCAACACCGGTATAAACTAATTTGAATTCTCCCGGAATAACAGAAAAACTATAAAGGCCTGTGTTCTTGTTTGGGTAACCGACGTCGAGTGTATCATCTGAAGTTCTGTTAATAAGATGAATAGAATAGTCCTCATCAAAGGTTACAGTAGTGTCATTCAGACTGATTTTTCCTTTTATTTCAAATAACTGGTTGACATTGGCACTTCCTATTCCCAGATAAAATATGTCTCTCTTTTTGTAGTCAGTTGTCATTGAATAATAAGCATTTAGTCCGTTATTTATCGGCTGAAAGAATTTATCATCATCAGTTGTATTAATGGGGAAACCAAGGTTGGAAGGTGTTTTCCAGACCGATCCGATTTTCTGACTTTTGAAATTATCATATCCCCCCATAGAACTGTGCCCCTCTGAACAATAATATAACACAGAATCATTTTGTGTTATAAAAGGGGTATCCTCATTAAATGGTGTATTGACAGCAGCTCCCAGATTTATCGCAGGGCCCCAATCACCTGTACCATCTTTTTCAGAAACATAAATATCGAGGTTCCCCTGACCACCATCCCTGTTACTTGTAAAATATAGTCTTTTCCCGTCAGATGAGATAGCGGCGTGGGATTCGTAAAATTTTGTATTAATATTCTTGTTAAGTTTCTTTATTGGTTTCCATGCCCCATCAACATAGTTTGATGAATATATTACGCCGTCGTAATTATCAGTTTTATAGAGAAACAGTTCGGTACCATCATAGTTAAGGGAACATGATGAGCAATCTTCTCCAGCAATGATCTCTGCAGTTATTTCGATAGGTGGCTGCCAATTACCTCTTTCCTTCTTCGAGAAGAAGATAACATTTACAATACCCCTGCGTTCAGTGTAAACTATCGTGTTCCCGTCAAAGCTTACAGCCGGATTATCGTTTATTGAACCCTGACTGAAATCGCTTCCCAGTTCTTTTTTGCTAAAAACAACGGGACTCTCCTTATATTGAATTGCATTTCTGCAAGCTTGAATCTGCTGATCAATATAATCAAGATTCTTCATTCCCCCTTTTGTTTTTGTTTCTCTTGCAAGTTTACTAAAGGTCTGAAGAGTATTGAGTCCTTTTTCAAGTTCATTATTAATCATATAGGCTTTTGCAAGGAAGAAATAGGCATCGAGGGGAGCTCTCATCTCTTTAAATGATTCAGTTTTTGAATCATAACTGGCCGTTTTGATAGCTTCGACAAGATAAGGTATTGATTTCTCTTTTTCACCCGGAATATTCAGATAGCAGATGCCTATTTTATATTTAATATTCATATTATCAGGATATTCGAGCAAGATATATAATTGATTAGCCAACTCATACTCTTCATAAAGGTAATACGACTCTGCCTGTGCGAATATATTTTTCATCTCATTGGAAGATTGAGCTGAGGCAGCAACCGGGAAGATAACCAGAGTCAATAGCTGCAACTGAAGGCGGATAATTTTTACTCTGAAGTTTACCATCAGAACAAATATAGGAATTTTTCTATACTTTAATGTTTAATAGTCAGTCATTTTTTATTTCATGGTAATCTTGTAAATATCTTCTTTCCCGGAACTTCCTGCCTCTTTAAATATTGAATAATAGCCCGATTTGCCATCGCCAATTGGCATAAAGAAGATATTGTCATCAGGCGTGTTGATCGGATATCCCAGGTTTTTAGGCTTACTCCATAAGCCATTTGATTGCAGCTCGGATCTGAAAAGATCATATCCTCCGATATTTTCATGTCCCTGTGAACTGAAAAACAGGGTCTTCCCATTATTAATAAAGAATGGCCGGTCTTCATTGAATTGTGTATTAATTTCCGGTCCAAGATTAACCGCCGGACCCCAGTCCCCTTTTACTTTATGAGAGATATAAAGATCAAGTCCCCCAAAGCCACCTGGCCTGTCTGAGGCGAATATTATCTGATCTCCGGCTTCTGAAATGAAACCGTGTGATTCCCAGTATTTTGTATTGATATTTTTATTTAGTTTAACAGTCTTTGTCCAGCTGATGCCATTCAATGTACTTGAAAAAATATCACTGTTATAATTATCATCTTTTGACAGTAATAATAATTTACCATCGGCGGAAAGGCATGAAATGTAAAAATCTCCGTCGGATTGGAGTTCCGGAGTAATGTTAATTGGGGCAGTCCATTTACCATTAACAAGTCTGGAATACATTACAGCGTCATAGAATTTGAGAGATACCATATAGGCAAATGATTTCCCATCGGCTGAAATCAGTGGATTGAAGTTTGCTTTTTCATCGTTAAAGAGGTTTCCGATGTTCTCCTCTGAATAAGTAATTGGTTTTGAGATTAACTCTTTTGCCATATCGCATACTTCTATATCGTGTTTAATAAAATCGAAGTTCTCACGATCGTCAGGAAGCAGTGTTTCTGAGTATCTCATCAAAGCTTCTTTTGCTTTATCAAACTTGTAATTAATACGGTATGCTTTAGCCAGTTCATATAATGCATCATATGGTGCAGCTAGCTGGTTGATAGTTCCATCTTTATGCTTTGCTGACATGTTTTTTGATGCAGTTTCCAGATAGTCAACTGAAAGATTCTTTTTCCCCGGAATATTAAGGTAGCAAACTCCTATACGATAAGCCAGATTTGAATTATCAGGCAGTTTTTCGTAGAGTTGCGCATAATAGGTGAGGGCATCTGAATAATCTTCATTCATGAAAAAATATTCAGCTTCAAGGAATGTATCCTGAAGATTCTTGTTTTCCTGGGAATAAATTGAAATAGAAAAAACTATTATAACAAAGAGGCATACAGTTCTTTTGCTCATATCCGGAGTTTTTGATAAACAAATTTATTAAAAATAATGGCAAAAGAATTATTAATCCTATACTTATTTTATAAAAATGACCGGCGAAAGCCGGTCATCCTTTATTAAAACTATTTTTTATTATTCTTTTTTCTTTTCCGGAAAACAATGAAAAAGAAGAGAAGACCAGCCCCAATCACAATCCATAATATACATAATCTACACTCTTTTCCTGTTGTAAATTGTGAAGTAATGATATCCGAAGGGATGTCTTTAGCGGCAATAAGGTTAGCAATACTATTAAAAACAGCTTCTTCAGGATACTTTTCTTTATCTTTATTCATCAGGAGAAACAGAATCAGATCCTTTGGTGTTTTAATTTTCTCCTTTTTAAGCTCAGGCGATTTCAGTGAGGAGAGAACTGGCTCTTCAGCGTATTCAATAAGATCAAGTAAAAACCGTTCAACTTTTGTATCAGGTAACGAACTGATAATAGCCAACATATCTGACAATTGGTCATCTGTGAGCCCCTGCTTTATCGATTCATTATAAAACGATTGCAGCCATTTGCCAGCTTTTTTAATATTACTTAGATCGGCCTTGTTAACTGATTGCTTCACAATGGTGCCAGACTCATAGGTTTCACTGAAGGTCAGGATCTTCTCTCTTAATATTGATATAGATGGATCAACATCGGTTAGAATTGCTTCAGCAATTTTATTTAGGCTTTCGGGGCTGATCCTACCGTCTGTCTTTGACGAAATATATGCCTGCAAATCAGTCCAGGTTTTGAGATTAGATTGATAAATATCCAGATTGGTGAGAATTTCTTTCAGTTCTCCCTCCGTGTATTTAGCCATCAGATCAACAGCAGCCTGTGTAAGTATGTTATCCATAACGGCAACCTTTAGAGCCAGTTTATCAAACTCTTCAGGACTTATACTTTTCTTGGCAGCTTCTTCCTTCAGATAGGAGATAAGGTCATCGACTTTACCGAATTGCTGTTTTTCAATATCGGCATCTGCAATAACTTTTTTAAGTTTATCGTCAGCCCGGTTCTCAAGCATTGCGGCGAACGCATCTATCTGTTTTTTAACTATGACCCGGCTATATTCGGGCCGGATTAACGGGTGTGTTAAAATATCTTTTTCCCTGGTTATGAAAACATCTGTTGTTGTAGTATTATTAAATCTGTCTGTTAGTTTAAAGACAACCTTATTATCACCCTCACGGGGTAACATTTTATATTTAAAGGTTGAATCACTGATTACATACTGTTCAACAGACAGCAATGAATCTTCCACCCAATGTTCAACTGTCAGGATCGATTTTGGCTCAACCTTAAGAGGAAACAGGATTGAGTCTCCTTTTGAAACTAAGATAGTTTTATTGCTTTCGACAATTAAATCTGCAACAAAGTCAGTTTTTGGCAGTATAGTACCCGGGAGTAAAAAACTGTCAGATGCGTTTGTAAGTGGAAGGTCTAAATTTCTAATGATTTTTCCAGCTCCATCGCCTTCATATGTGATCTGATAATTGCCCTGTGGAAGCTGGAACTCATACTCCCCTGTATTTGAGTTGGAATATACAACCACTGTCTGGTTGGAGTTTGTAATATTCATGGTGCTGATCTTCACGCTATCATTAAAATTGCTAAGGAGGTCAGCAACCTTAACAGTTCCTCTTATAAAGAACTTTCTGGGATGATTATTAGAAAATATCTCAATCCGGTAGATATCCTGTTTACCGAAACCATCAGGACTTTCTTTAGCAAAGTATCCTTCATAACCTTCATTAAGAGGTTTAAAAAACACATCATCGTCAGTTGAGTTCAGAGGATAGCCAACATTCAAAGGGACAGTCCATTCGCCGTTAGGAAGCAGCGAGGAATAAAAAATATCATAGCCCCCCATATTGAAATGACCTCTCGAGCTGAAAATTAGCGATTTGTCATCCTGACTCAGGAAGGGTGATTCCTCATTGTAAGGTGTATTTATAACAGATCCAAGGTTTTGTGCTGGTCCCCAGTCGCCTGTGCTGTCTCTTCCGGAAACATAAATATCAAGACCTCCGAGGGTCCCTTTTCTATTACTGGTAAAATAAAGTTTTTTATTGTCGTGGGAGATTGTTGCATGAGATTCCCAGTATTTTGTATTGATATTCTCATTCAGCTTAACGATAGGAGACCAGGTACCGTTTTCAAACCGGGAGGTATAAATAATTCCATCGTAATCAACAGAGCTGTAGAGGTATAGATCCTTACCGTCTTTTGATAGGGAGCTTGGGAAAAAATCTTTGTCAACTTTCAGCAGCTCATTCATATTCAGAGGGACTGACCATTGACCGTTAGTTCTTGTGGAGTAAAGTATTGCATCGTAAAATGCCTCACTTTTGGAAAATACGAGCAGATCCTCATTATCAGAAACAACCGGGTTAAATTCAGAATTGTTTTCATTGATAATATTACCAAGGTTCTTTTCTTTCAAATAAACAGGCATACTCATAAGTTCCCTGGCATTCAGACATGATTGTATCTGGAGTTTCACAACTGTTGTATCATACACTTCTGAGTTAAGGTTTTTTCTGAAGAGCTCATAAGTCTCAAGAGCTCTATCGAGTTTATTATTGATCCTGTAAGCATTGGCGAGGTAGTAAAAAGCATCGTAAGGTGCTCCGGATTCCCTGAATTTCCCTTCCTTGTATTTTGGATTAATATTCTTGACGGCATCCTCAAGGTAACTTATTGCTTTCGCCTTCTCCCCCGGGGTGTTTATATAGCACTGGCCGATCCTGTATTTAAAGTTCGAATTATCAGGGTAAATCTTTAACAATTGTTGATATAACGGCAAAGCCTCTTTGTAATCCTCAAACAAGATCCAGCTTTCAGCATCATAGAATTTATTTTTAATCTCTAATTTTGACTGGGAAATTAAATCAGAATTTATTAATGTAGCCAACAGCCACGATAACAGAACTAACCTTTTCATCATATTACAATTGATCTAAATGGAATGATGCCACATAAAACATATTTGAGTACTTGTTATCCTTGCTTCTAAAATTAGAAAGGAGGGAGTTAATGTGTTAAATTTCTTCTCAACGCTACTAATATAAGAGAAATATTATAAAAAAGAGCTATTTGCATCAACCCTTTTTACTAAATGTATCCATTTTTTTTCTAAACCTGATTTTTAATAGACGAAATTCACACTCTGTTGTTATGCTATTTGATAGTTTAAGCAATATCAGGAGAATAATTTTCAAGGATCTCTTTCACCTTATGAAGAAATTTTCCCGCAAGAGCACCATCAATTACCCTGTGATCATAACTTAATGAGAGTATCATTATCTGCCGGATGGCTATCATATCTCCGTCAGGAGTCTCTATAACTGCCGGGGTTTTTCTAACTACCCCTGTTCCGAGAATAGCTGCCTGTGGCTGATAAATAATCGGTGTCCCGGCAAGATTATTATAACTTCCAAAATTTGTAATTGTAAATGTACCTCCGGTAATTTCGTCAGGTTTTAATTTATTGTTTCTTGCTCTTTCTGCAAGGTCATTGACAGCTTTTGCCAGGCCGGTGAGGTTTTTCTCATTGGCATTTTTTATCACCGGAACTATCAGATTGCCATCGGGGAGTGCAACTGCCATACCTATGTTGATGTTTTTCTTTTTGATGATATTATTCCCTTCAACTGAGATATTGACCATTGGTGATTCATAGAGAGCTCTTGCTACAGCATCGATGAAAATCGGAGTCAGGGTAAGTTTCTGTCCTTCCGATGCAAGAAACTTTTCCTTGTTGGCGTTTCTCCAGTTCACAACACGGGTAACATCGGCATCAATAAATGAAGTTACATGCGGTGATGTTCTTTTTGACATAACCATATGGTCAGCAATAAGTTTGCGAACCCTGTCCATTGGAATTACCTCATCACCACGTGTCTGATTATCAGAAAACATGACCTTCTTTGTTACCTTAACTGCTTCTGCAGGCTTTTTCCGACTATCAAGAATCTTCAATATATCATCCTTTGTTATCCGACCATCCATTCCAGTACCAGTGGTCTTATCAAGATCAGAATAACTTACTCCTTCATGTGCTGCGATACTTCTGACAAGTGGTGAGATAAATTTTCCGGAAGGGGTCCGGCTTTTCATGTCATGCGATAATACTTCAATCTCACTTTTTTCCTGTTTAACTGTTTCAATAGTCTCACGGATTCTTTCAACCTCTTTTTCAACTTTTTTTGACTGCTCCTTATTCTGTTCATCATTATTTTCAATAATGGCTAATACCTCTCCAACTTTAGTTATTGAACCCTCTTTAGCAATTATTGAAACTAAAATGCCTGTTGCAGGTGCCGGAACTTCAGAATCCACTTTATCGGTTGCTACTTCAACAAGAGGATCATCTTCCTTCACCTGAGAACCTTCAGAAACCAGCCATTTGTTAATTGTTGCTTCAATGACTCCTTCTCCCATTGCAGGTAAAATTATATTCATCCTTGCCATAAACCATGGTTTATTATATTATTATTTTCTTTTTACCCTCTTTCCTGTCTCGCAAAGCTGGATCATTTACTCCTTCCCCCGGGGGAAGGTTGGGAAAGGAATCATTAAATATACAAATAAATTTTCTTACTTATTAAACAACCAGATTGTAGAAATGTTTCAGATATCTGGTACATGTTGAAACAATTTACCTGGAAATCCAATTTTTATGAAGATAACGATGGAAGATAATCCTGAAAAAACGATTTAAGTGAGCTAATCCTTCCCTGAAATAAATTGAGGGTATTATAAGGAAACGCCAGTAGTTGAATTTTCCTTCTTCAGACCGCTTCCTTACATAAATTCTCATTGCTTTGTAAAAATGCAGGATGTCAGAAAAGTTATCTCTTCCTGTGCTTTTACCTTTGAAGTGAACTATCTGGATCTCAGGAAAATAGTAGTTGTTGTAACCAGCCTGTAATAATCTGTAACTCAAGTCAATATCTTCACCATACATAAAAAAATCCTCATCCAGGAGTCCTGTTTTGCTGAGAGCCTGGCTGCGAATGAACATGAAGGCACCTGAAATTATCTCCGCAATTGAGGTTTCAAAACTGTCAATATGAGGCAGATAATACTTGCTGAATAACCTGGATTCAGGAAAAAGAAAGGATAATCCGAAAGTTTTAAAGAATGCAGTTTCAGGAGTTGGCAGAGCTCTCTTCGATTCAGGGAGAAACCTGCCTTCGCCATTAATCATTCGCACTCCCATTGCCCCTGCATCGGGGTGAAAGTTCATGAAATTAATGCATCTGGAAAAGGTATCTTCTTTTACAAGGGTATCAGGGTTTAGGAGCAAAACAAATCGTCCCTTTGCCAGTTTTATTGCCTGATTGTTTGCAGCAGAAAAACCGACATTGACATTATTTTTTATAAGGATAACTTCCGGAAACTCCTGTTCGACCATAAAACAGGAGTCATCGGCTGAATTGTTGTCAACAACAAATATCATACAATCAATATTTTCTGAAGCTTTCTTTACTGAATGGAGACATTGTTTCAGAAAATGTCTGACATTGAAACTGACAATAATAACAGACAATTCCATTTAGAGGTTATTTACTTGTCAATTCACCATTTATCACCTGCGATAGTCTCTGAACACCTGATTCAATCTCATTACTGTTTGAAAAGGAGAAGTTGATACACTTCATAATCTTACCCGGGTTCGACAGGAAATGAGTGATTGATTTTAGCATTCCTGATATGGATTTCTATTGTTAATCGCCCTTCCGAGTGTGATCTCATCCGTATATTCAAGTTCATCACCAATTGCTACACCTCGTGCCAGTGTTGTAAGGCTGGTATTGTACTTGTTAAGTCTTTTATAAAGATAATAGTTCGTGGTGTCACCTTCCATAGTTGTGCTCAAAGCAAAAATTATTTCTTTGATACCTCCGTGTTTCACTTTTTCTTCAAGACTGTCGATTTTAAGATCAGATGGGCCTATTCCATCTATAGGGGAAATGATACCTCCAAGAACATGATACAATCCTTTAAATTGCCGTGTATTCTCAATAGCCATCACATCCTGAATGCTTTCCACAACGCATATTACTGTTTTATTTCTCTTTTCATCATTACAGATATTGCAGATTTCAGTATCGGATATGTTATTGCATATCTTACAATAGTGGATCTCTCCATGGAGTTTAATTATGCTCTCACCGAATCTTCTCACCTCATCAACATCTCTTCTCAACAGATTCATTACTAGTCTGAAAGCTGTTTTTCTTCCAACACCGGGAAGGGAAGCAAATTCGTTCACAGCATTTTCCAGAAGCCTGGAAGGAAATTCAGTAAAACTCATAATAAAAAACTTTCAGACAAAATTAGTTCAATTTTTCGATGTTCTTAAACCGGCAGAGAATTTTTTGTCTTCCTTTCTTTTTGTTATTCTTGTAAATTATTTGAATCTGTTATGTCACCACTATTGATACTTGGTATATTCCTGATTTATACGATTATCCTGTTTGCCGTTACCTGGTTCACAGCACGAAAGGCCGACAACCAGTCTTTTTTTATCGGGAATAAAGTCTCTCCCTGGTTTGTTGTTGCATATGGAATGATCGGTGCTTCACTCTCAGGAGTTACTTTTATGTCTGTACCAGGCTGGGTAAAAGATACCCAGTTCAGTTATATGGTTGTTGTTTTAGGGTACCTGTTCGGCTATTTTGTAATCGCCCTTGTTTTGCTTCCTTTATATTATAGACTGAAACTGACCTCCATATACTCTTATCTCGATCAACGATTTGGTTTCTGGTCATATAAAACCGGTGCCGGGTTTTTCATAATCTCAAGAACACTAGGTGCTTCATTGCGTATGTTTCTGGTTATAAATGTTTTGCAGATTTTTGTTTTTGATGCCTGGAATATTCCATTCTGGGTAAATGTTCTTGTATTCATCACTCTTATCATTCTTTATACTCTAAAAGGGGGAATAAGGACAATAATATGGACCGATACTCTTCAGACCACCTTCATGTTACTTGCTGTTGTGCTCTCAGTAATTTACGTTAGTAGGGATTTGGATATTTCTCTTCTTAAACTGTTTTCCACAGTAAAAGAGAGTTCCGTTTCAAAAATGTTTATAATGGACTGGCATCACGAAAGATTTTTTCTTAAACAGTTCTTCAGCGGTATGTTTATTACAATTGTCATGACCGGACTCGACCAGGAGATGATGCAGAAAAATCTCAGTTGCCGTAACATAAAGCAAGCACAGAAGAATATGTTCACATTTAGCGGGATACTTGTTATTGTCAATCTGTTATTCCTGTTTCTGGGAGCCCTTTTGCTTATTTATATTCAAAGCAAGGGTGTAATTGTTGCATCCAGTGATGATCTTTTTCCAACTATTGCAATTAAGTATCTAGGCCCGATGGCAGGATTAGTATTTCTAATCGGTCTTATTTCGGCAGCATTCCCTAGTGCAGATGGCGCTTTGACCTCTCTTACAACATCTGTTAGTATCGATTTTCTCGGACTCGACCGCCGGGAAAGGATTTCTGAACAGTCAAAGACCAGGATCAGGTATCTCGTACACTTATCTATAGCATTTGTGTTTTTTATTAGTGTATTGATATTCAGTACTTTAAATGACAGAGCTGTAATTGACAAACTTTTCACAATTGCAGGTTATACCTATGGCCCTTTGTTGGGACTATTTTCCTTTGGGTTATTCACGAAGAGAAATGTAACCGACTGGTTAACGCCGTTTATAGCGATAATTTCACCATTGGCCTGTTTTTTTCTGAGCAAGTATTCCCAGGTACTATTTAACGGATATAAATTTGGATTCGAGTTGCTTCTGCTTAACGGTTTGCTTACATTTACCGGTTTGTTAATATTTAGCCGAAAGCCGGACAAGGTTTGATGTCTGAATGCCTTGCAGACTGGCTCCTCGCTAAATTTGCCTGCCGGCAAATTATTTACGCTCGGCCCCCTGTTGTCCGTTGCCTGTATCCACTGTATCATCAGTCTCTTCAGGCTCCTCTTTTTTAATTATTACATTTATCTTCTTATACGGAATGTTCCATACAAAAAAGTAGTATAAGCCTGCACTGACGGTTTTCGTCCCGTTGCCGAACCCAGGGAAATATATTGGTCTGAGGTCTTTACCTGTGTCTGTATAAAGCAAAATTCTCAGGCTGATAGTCCAGCCCATACTGAAATTTCTAAACATTTCAGTTCTTACACCAGGGGATACCTCTATGAAATGACCCCAGTTTGTTTGTTGAGCTATTGAAGATGAGGTTGTACCCCAGTAATTATCCTTTTGAAATGAAGGAAATTCAGAAGTGAAACGGCTCAAACCGTATCGCAATCCGATTCCTGCCCAATACTTACCAATAGATTTTTCAGGTTTGAGCAGATTAAAATCAACTCCTGTACGTATGAAAATACCTTTATTTAAATATTCATAATTGTCTTGTGAATACTTATAGTTGAGATAGCCACCACCGAAAACTGCCGAGGCCTTTTCATTAATGTCAGCAGAAATATATCCCTCAGCGTTCAAAATATTCTTATCAATAAAATAAATAGCAGGGCCGGTAACTTCCAATCCAACCTTTATCTTAAGAGGAAAAAGGATTGTGTCCTGTGCTTGAATCCGGTCCAAACTACAGATAATGATAATCAGAAGACTAATAAAATATGCGAATGTTCTCCACATTGAAGGTTGTTATATTGTTATTTCTGATAATGATCGTATCGACTGTACTGCCACTCACACTGTATGAATCAAGAGTGTAGAAGAAAGTAATACCGCACTCCTTTGAAATGAGATGCGGATAGCTTGAATAAGCGAATTTCAGTGTGTCAGTTATATTATTGATTTTCATAACAAAACCGCAGGTTTGAAAGGAGGCGTCCAGTGGTAGTTTAATCATTGAAACATTAAGGGCTTTGTTATAAAGATAGTTTGCCTCTTTACCAATTCCGAAAACGGTAATGCTGTCGGGTATAGTAGATGTATTACTTCCTGCTTTATAAAATGTGGCATTCAGAAATGAAGTGGTCTCTTCAAAGCATGATTCCGGAGTACAGGATAGTAAAATCAGAATAAGTCCTGGTAAGATGATAATAAGGTTTCCCGGAATAAATTTTCTCATTTCTCTTTTGAAAGCCTCAAAATTACAAAAATATTGGTGTGATCTGCAAAAGGGGAAACATAAGAAAAATGAGAGAGTATTTCCATAACTTCTACGAGGTAAAAATTATTGTGTTGGTAATAATTTCAGAAGCCGATGTTTATTGTTCAGGATTTCTGAAGGAAATCAGCTGCTTTTGCAAGAGCATGTGGGATTCCTGCAGGATTATTTCCGCCAGCAGTAGCAAGAAAAGGTTGTCCTCCGCCACTCCCGTTAATTTCACCAGCAATCTCCTTAATAATAGTTACTGCGTTGATATTCCTCTCTTTCACAAGATTGTCGCTGACCAGAACCAGGATATTGGCTTTTCCCCTGGTCTTCGATCCTATAATGAAGACAGTATTTTCAGAAGAATTCCGGATCTGGCAGGCAATATTTTTAAGAACATCTGATGAATCGGTTTCAAGCTGACCAGATACAACCTTGATATTATTTATTATCACTGCTTTTTCTACAAGGTCTTTTAGCATGATAGTTGCTGATTGTACTTGAAATTTATCAATTGTCTTTTTTAGTGACGCGTTTTCAGCTATAAGTTTCTCAACACTTTCGGTAATACCTCCCGTACTCTTTAGAATGGAAGCTATTTCATCGATTATATTTAATTTTTCACTAATGTATTCCTCAGCTTTTGAGGCAGTTATAGCTTCAATTCTTCTTATGCCAGCTGCTATGGCTCCTTCTGAAACTATTTTCACTATACCAATATTACCGGTGGCTTCAACATGCGTTCCCCCACATAGCTCCACCGATTTTCCAAATTCAACAACTCTTACCGTGTCGCCGTATTTTTCTCCAAACAGAGCCATGGCACCCATCGATATAGCCTTTTCCATTGATACTCCATTGGTTACAATGCTATTGTGATTTTCCCTTACCATACGATTTACCAGTTCTTCCACGTTCGATAATTCTTCCTTACTCAACTTTCTGAAATGGCTGAAGTCGAAACGGAGACGATCAGGAGCGACAAGGGAGCCTTTCTGTTCTACATGTTTCCCGAGAACAGTACGTAACGCAAAATGAATCAGGTGAGTAGCGGTGTGGTGGTTTGCTGTCATTAAACGCTTTTCAAGATCTACCGTGGCTCTGAAAATTGCAGATGGATCAGAAGGCAATTTCTTTGCATTATGAATTACAAGGTTGTTTTCTAAAAAGGTATCCATTATCACAATTTTTTCATTTCCTGAAATTATGTGGCCGGTATCTCCTGTCTGACCGCCCGACTCAGCATAAAAGGGAGTCTTGTTGAATACCAGCTGGCAACTCTCTCTCCCTTTGACCTTTATGCTACGGTATTTTGTTATCAGAACTTCATCTTCAGTCTTTTCATAACCTGTGAATTCAGTACCTTCAATATCCTTAACTATGGTCCAGTCCGCTGCTTCCACAGAAGAATCCTCACGAGAACGTTCCCTCTGGTTCTTCATCTCATCTTCAAAACCTTTAAAATCGAGATGCATATCATTTTCTTTAAGAATAAGTTGTGTGAGATCGACAGGAAAACCAAAAGTATCATACATCTCAAAGGCTACTTTCCCGGGTAACACATTCTTATGTTCTTTTCTGAGATCAGCAATCACTTTTTCTATCATTTTCAACCCTTTTCCAAGAGTCTTGAGGAAGGCAGTCTCTTCCTCAAATATGATTTTCCCGATCTGATCTTTAGCAGAATGAAGCTCAGGGTATTGGTTGCCCATAGTCCGGGCAAGGACAGGAACGAGCTGATACATAAACGGTTCCTTAATTCCCAGGTTATTATAACCATATCTTACTGCTCGACGGAGAATTCTTCTTATGACATAACCTGCCTTGTTATTCGAAGGAATCTGGCCATCGGCTATCGAGAAAGAAACAGCTCTCAGGTGATCAGCAATAACCCGCAGGGCAATATCCCATTTTTCGTTTACTCTATATGCTTTACCGGTAATTGCAGAAATTTCCCTGATTACCGACTGGAATATATCAGTCTCGTAATTAGATTTCTTACCCTGTACTACCATGCATAGTCTCTCAAATCCCATTCCCGTATCGACATGTCTTGACGGGAGTTGTTCGAGTACTCCGTCGGAACGCCGGTTATATTGAATAAATACAAGATTCCAGATCTCAATTACATGCGGATGACCTTTATTCACCAGTTCTTTTCCTGGTATTTTTTTTCTCTCCTCGTCATCCCTTATATCAACATGGATCTCGGAGCAGGGACCGCACGGACCGGACTCCCCCATCTCCCAGAAGTTATCCTTTTTTGAACCTTCAAGTATCCTTTCTTCCGGATTTGAAAAGCATCTCTCCCAGTACCCGAATGCTTCATCATCGCGTGGTACATTATCTTCTTTATTTCCTTCAAAAACCGTTGCATATAATCTGTCTTCAGGTATTCCGAGCCTTTTAACAAGCAGTTCCCATCCCCACTCAATGGCCTCTTGTTTAAAGTAATCACCGAACGACCAGTTGCCAAGCATTTCAAACATTGTATGATGGTAAGTGTCGTGGCCAACCTCCTCAAGATCATTATGTTTGCCAGATACCCTCAGGCATTTCTGAGAGTTGGCAACTCTTTTGTTTAATGATTGCTGGTTCCCAAGAAATATATCTTTGAACTGGTTCATTCCTGCATTGGTAAACATAAGGGTAGGGTCATTTTTAACTACCATGGGTGCAGAGGGTACGATATTATGTCCTTTTGACCGGAAAAATTCAAAAAACAACTGCCTCAATTCCTGTGCCTTCATTTTAATAATCATTGTGTTATGTAAATATACCTGACTTTTAGCTTGTAAAATTAATTTATTTGATTTAGATTTGTCGATTACAAAAATAAAAATTCAAAAATCGGCAACCCGTTTATGCGAAACCGGAAATATGTGCTTGATTTGGCTGATGTGCAATACAAGCTGGTAATACTTCACTGGAAGGTAAAGCTTTTGCGTTTAATTTTGTGGTTTTCCGTTTCTGTTCTTATGGCAGTATTTTATGGTACTGTATTTGAGAACCTCTTTGGTTCACCTAAAAAGAGGATGCTGAGTCAGCAGGTTGAAAATCTAAAGCTTCAATATTCTCTTATCGGCAGGCAGTTAGATAATTCAATGGTTTGCCTTAACAGTTTCAGGCTCTCTGATGACATACGGTATCGTCCAGTACTCGATATGGATGCTATTCCTGAATCGTACAGACATGCAGGTTTTGGAGGTGTTGACAGATTCCGCGATCTGAGAGGATATGTGAATTCAGATCTTCTTATCTCATTCCGGTCAAAAATAGAAGAGATTAAAAACCTGGCAAATGTGCAGGACGAATCCTTTAAAACAATAACAGAAAGATCTGCTGAGTGGAAAAGGGAGATGGATCACCAGCCGATGATAAGTCCTGTTAGCGTGGAATTTCGCCTTGGTGATGGATACAGGTTCCGGGAAATTCATCCTGTATATGGTACTCCCCGGATGCATTACGGACAGGATTTTTCTGTTCCTTATGGTACAGATATATATGCAACAGGTGACGGGAAGGTTATTGAATCAGGATGGAACTCAAATGGTTTCGGAAATTATATTGTAATTGATCATGGTTACGGACTCCATTCAACCTATGGCCATCTTAGTGATATTAAGGTTGTTAAGGGGATGAATGTAAAAAGAGGTGATCTCATAGCTCTTAGCGGAAGCACCGGGACATCCTCCGGACCCCATCTTCATTACCAGATCAATCAATTTGGTGAGCATAAGAACCCTATTAATTTCTTTAATAACGATATGTCTGTAGAGGAATACAATGAAATGATCCAGGCACTCGGTTCAATATCAAAATTCAGATAACCCCCTGCTTTATTAAAATTCCATACTTCCAGGACTACATAATAGAATGCTGAGTTTCATTTTTTTTCAAAATTGATTATCTTTGCCATATTATGCCACGCACCAAATATAAATTTAATCCCGATTCTCTGAGTTTTGACAGAGTAAGGCTTGGTGTCAAGGCAATATTACTTAGGTTTTTGGCTTACTTTATAGGGACAATTATCGTTGCTGTAATATATTGGGTCATTTTTGCTACCTTCTTCGATTCTCCCAAGGAGAAAGCACTGGAACGGGAAGTGGCTCAGTTGACTATTCAGTACGACCTGATTCACAGGGAGATGGTAAATGTTGAAAATGTACTTGAAGATCTTCAGAAAACAGATGATAATTTATACAGAACCATCTTTGAAGCTGAACCTATTCCTGCTACTCTGAGAGAGGGAGGCGTAGGTGGAGTTAACAGATATGAAGTGCTGGAGGGTTATAATAACTCTAACCTTGTTATTGAAACGGCCGGCAGACTCGACAAGATCAGGAAAAAGATATATGTACAATCAAAATCATTCGATGATCTGATTGAGTTGGCAATGAAAAAGGAAGAGATGCTCAGGGCAGTTCCGGCTATACTTCCTATTTCCAATAAAGATCTTACACGAACAGCATCGGGCTTTGGATTAAGAATCCATCCTATTTATAAAATCATCAAATTTCATTCCGGGATGGATTTCACTGCTCCTGCAGGTACTGATGTCTATTCAACAGGTAATGGTGTTATAGTTTCCATTCAATCTTCAAAAAGAGGTCTGGGAAATCATATTATTATAGATCATGGTTTCAGATATACCAGCGTTTATGCTCATCTTAGCAATTTCAATGTAAGAGTCGGACAGAAAGTTCAGAGAGGCGATGTTATCGGATTCGTGGGAAATACAGGGACATCCGTTGCAAATCATCTCCATTATGAGATCAAATTAAATGGTACAAATGTTGATCCGGTCAATTATTATTTCGAAGACCTTACTGCTGCGGAATATGTAAGAATGATTGAGATTGCTTCAAAAACCGGTCAATCTTTTGATTAGGTTTCTTTAAAAATTATTATGACGAGATCGGTTAGTTTTATAATAACATCATTTTTATTAATAAATTATTTTACAACTGCTTATCCCGGTATCTCTGATCCATCCGGTTTACCCGTTCTCCATGATACCGCTTTCACACAAAGAAGAATTGTTATCATCGGTGTTGGCGATATTATGCTCGGATCTTCATTTCCTTCTTCAAGTTACCTTCCTCCTCACGACAATCCATTGCTACTCCTTGAAAGTGTAACCGATATATTGTTATCTTCCGATATTACCTTCGGCAACCTCGAAGGTTCATTCCTCAACAATGGAGAGGCCGCAAAAAAATGCAAAGACACGACTTTATGCTATCTCTTCAGGATGCCTGAAAAATATGTTTCAGCTCTTACTGCATCAGGCTTTGATATACTCAGTCTTGCCAATAATCACTTTGGTGATTTTGGTCTTCCTGCCAGAAATCGGACTAAAGAAATTCTCGACTCGGTTGGAATAAATTATGGAGGATTGTTAGAGCATCCATGGTCAATCTTTAAAAAGGATTCAATATTATACGGCTTCTGTGCCTTTGCACCAAATGCAGGTACAGTGAACATAAATGAAATTTCTGAAGCAGGTGAGATTGTAAGGATGCTTTCCGATACATGCGATATTGTTATTGTCTCTTTTCATGGTGGAGCTGAAGGCGCTGAATTTCAGAATGTTCCAAAAACAGTGGAGATGTTTCATGGTGAAAACCGCGGGGATGTTTATAATTTTGCCCATTCCATGATTAACAACGGTGCTGATGTCGTTTTTGGTCATGGACCGCACGTCACCCGTGCCATTGAAGTCTATAAAGATCGTTTTATAAGTTACAGCCTTGGTAATTTCTGCACATATGGCAGGTTTAACCTGTCAGGTCCTAATGGACTTGCTCCGATTATTAAAATCAGCGTTGACACATCAGGAAGATTTTTATCAGGAAGGATAGTTCCTGTTTTCCAGAGCTGGCCGGGAGGAGTAAAAATTGATGGCAACAGTCGGGTTATTAAAAAGATACAAGAGTTGGTGGCAGTTGATTTTCCCGATGCTGTAATTACTGTTTCGGATAATGGTGAAATCTCTTATAAATAGTTACTATGCCATACAAAGAAAAAAAAGTCGAAAAACTCTATTATTCTATAGGGGAGGTAGCTGAAATGCTTGCAGTACCAATCTCAACAGTCCGTTTTTGGGAGAATGAGTTCGATATTCTGAAACCCATGAAGAATAAAAAGGGAAACAGACTGTTTACACCTGCGGATATTAAAAACCTGAGGATCATCCATCACCTGGTTAAAGAGGAAGGAATGACTCTTTTAGGTGCAAAGAAAAGACTGTCGGAAAAGTGGGATGAGACGGATTATAAGTTTGAGATTAATGAGTCGCTGCAGAAGATTAAAACTATTCTTCTTGACATAAGGGATAATATTTGAAATATTTAGACATTACGTGTTGAAAATTTTTCAGGAATTCACAGAGAAAAACACTCAAAATGAAATTAAAAGATCTTTGTTCTTATCTCGATTCAGCTGTCCCATTGTCGTTTCAGGAAGGCTTTGACAATTCGGGATTACAGATTGGGTTACCCGAACGGGAGATATCATCGGCAATGATCACTCTTGATGTTACAGAGGAAGTACTTAATGAAGCCGCGTATGCTGGTTGTGATCTTATTATTTCTCATCACCCCCTGATATTTAATGGGATAAAAAGACTTACCGGCAGGACATTTACCGAAAAGATCCTGCTTAAGGCAATCAAACAGGAAATTGCCATCTATTCAGCTCATACAAACCTTGATGTATTTAGCCATGGAGTAAGCAGAAATATGGCAGATAAGCTTAATCTTCAGAATATTAAAGTATTATCACCATCAAAAAACAGATTATTGAAACTTGTCACATATGTTCCGGAGACACATCTGGACAAGGTACGAGAAGCTGTTTTTGCAGCAGGAGCCGGTGTGATTGGCAATTACGATAATTGTGGTTTCATCACAGCTGGAACAGGCAGCTTCAGGGCTGGCGATAACACCAAACCTTTTATTGGTGAAAAAGGAAAGATCCATTTTGAAAAGGAGACCAGGTTTGAAACAGTAATGTATTATCATTTGAAAGAGAAAGTAATAAAGGTCCTTCTGGAGGTACATCCTTATGAAGAGGTTGCGTATGATATTTACGTTCTTGAAAATGAGAATGTTGAGGTTGGATTAGGATGTGTTGGAAACTTCAATGATGCGATTGGTGAGAATGATTTTTTGAAACTTGTTTCTTCAGTTTTTGATGCAAAGGGGGTTAGATATTCGAAACTGGCAGGAAAACCGGTGAGAAAGGTAGCCCTCTGTGCCGGCTCTGGTGCTTCATTGCTTAATATGGCTATTGCATCAGGAGCTGATGCTTTTATAACTGCCGATATTAAATATCATAATTTTTTTGACGCCGATAATAAGATTCTGCTTGTTGATATAGGACATTTTGAAAGTGAAAAATTCTCAACTGAAATTTTATACGACCTGATTATTAAAAAATTCCCTAAATTTGCAGTCCGGTTTTCAGAAATAAATACGAATCCGATAAATTATTTGTAAAAATGGAAAAAGCAAAATCACATGAGTCTGAAATTTCAGTAGAAGAGAGACTAAGAGCATTATATAATTTGCAACTTGTTGATTCAGAGATAGATAAGATTAAGACACTAAGAGGAGAGTTACCTCTTGAGGTACAGGATCTGGAAGACGAGATAGCAGGGCTTGAGACCAGGTTAGGGAATCTCAAAGAAGAGGTAGTTACTCTTGAAAAATCAGTTTCAAAGAAGAATAATGAGATTATCGATGCTGAAGCTCTGATAAAAAAATACGAAGAGCAGCAAAAAAACGTAAGAAATAACAGGGAATTTGATTCTCTCTCAAAAGAGATTGAATATCAGAATCTGGAAATCGAATTATTCAACAAAAAAATTAAAGAGTTCAATTTCCTGACTGAAGAAAAGAAGGTGGTCATTGCTGATTCAGAAGTTACTCTTGCTGACCGTGTAACTGATCTTGAAAATAAAAAATCCGAACTCGATGAGATTATTTCTGATACCCAGAAAGAGGAAGAGGGTCTCTATAAAAAATCGGAAAAGGTTGAGGCAATAATTGAAGAAAGGTTACTTTCTGCATATAAGAGAATCCGTTCCAATGCGAGAAACGGTCTTGCAGTGGTACCTGTACAGAGGGATGCATGTGGTGGTTGTTTTAATCAGATCCCACCCCAGAGACAACTCGATATTAAATCAAGAAAGAAAATTATAGTCTGTGAATACTGCGGACGAATTCTTGTAGATGATGAAATTATAAAAGAAGGTCATCTGTAGAAGACTTTTAAGAATAAATAAAGCTGACTCCAAAAGGGTCGGCTTTTTTAATTTACACCTCATCCCCCTGCCCCCTTCTCCTCATCCATGAACTCACCCCCTTGTGTTCCCCCTCTCTACTTCGTAAAGAGGGGGAATTTATTAACATTCAATATATTAAGCCCCCTCTTTGCGAAGCAGAGAGGGGGATGGGGGGTGAGTTCGTGTGGCTAAAATACTGGGAGAGGGGTTGGGGTGAGGTAGAAATTATTTAACTTTACATCATAATCCATTATCACATCCCATGACCACCGATAATTTTAAAAACCAGATCACAGAAGGCATCCCTTCAGAACTGCCTGCCTCTAAACCTTATGATTATAACCTGAACCATGCACCAAAGAGAAAAGATATTCTAAATAGCACTGAAAAAAAGCTAGCAATAAAAAATGCCCTCCGATATTTTCCAGAAAAATTTCATCTTGTTCTGGCTAAAGAGTTTGCACACGAATTGAGAGCATACGGGAGGATATACATGTACAGGTTCAGACCTGATTATGAGATAAAAGCCCGTCATCTTGATGATTTCCCTCACCGGACACGCAGTGCTGCAGCCATCATGCTGATGATCTCAAATAACCTGGATCATGCTGTTGCCCAGCATCCTCATGAGTTAATAACTTATGGTGGCAATGGAGCTGTATTTCAGAACTGGGCACAGTATTGCCTGACAATGAAGTATCTTTCTGAGATGACTGACGAACAGACTCTTGTGATCTATTCAGGTCATCCGCTTGGTCTCTTTCCCTCACATAAGGATGCCCCGAGGTTAGTTGTGACCAATGGTATGGTAATCCCTAATTATTCCTCCCGGGATCACTTGGAAAAGTTTAACGCACTAGGAGTTTCACAGTATGGTCAGATGACGGCTGGTTCGTATATGTATATCGGACCGCAGGGGATTGTGCATGGGACAACAATTACAATACTTAATGCAGGCAGGATGATCAGCAAATCAGGCGAGGGGTTGACCGGCAAATTATTTTTATCCTCCGGGCTGGGAGGGATGTCAGGGGCACAACCCAAAGCAGCAGGGATAGCCGGTATTATTTCGGTAATTGCGGAGGTGAATCCCAGGGCTATTCAAATACGTCATTCGCAGGGATGGATCGATGAGGTCTTCTCAGATATTGATAAACTAACCAGGAGAGTCAGGCAGGCGATTTCAGCTAATGAAGTGACGTCTCTGGCCTACGAAGGCAATGTGGTTGATGTTTGGGAGAAATTTGCAGATGAGAATATTAATGTCGATCTGGGGTCTGATCAGACCTCACTGCATAATCCATGGGCAGGAGGATATTATCCGGCAGGAGTAAGTTTTGAGGCATCAAATCGTATGATGTCGGAAGATCCCGTGAAGTTTAAGGAGGCTGTACGCATGTCTCTCAGACGACAAATTGAGGCAATAAACAGGCATACAAAAAGGGGGACCTATTTTTTTGATTATGGTAATGCATTCCTGCTTGAGGCTTCACGGGCGGGAGCAGATGTGATGGATTCCAACGGGGAGTTTAAATATCCGTCTTATGTTCAGGATATTATGGGACCAATGTGTTTTGATTACGGTTTTGGTCCCTTCAGATGGGTATGCTGTTCAAATGATCCTGCCGATCTCGAGGTAACTGACAGGATAGCAACAACAGCACTTGAAAAATTAATTGAAAAATCGCCGGATCAGATAAAACAACAGATGGCTGATAATATTCACTGGATAAAAGAAGCAGGTAAAAACAAGCTGGTAGTGGGATCGCAGGCAAGAATTTTATACGCCGATTCTGAAGGAAGAATTGCGATTGCCAAGGCATTTAATAGAGCTATTGAAGAAGGGATAATATCTGCACCTGTTGTAATCGGAAGGGACCATCACGATGTATCAGGTACCGATTCCCCTTTCAGAGAGACATCTAATATCTATGACGGATCGAAATTCACAGCCGATATGGCCGTTCAGAATGTAATAGGAGATTCTTTCCGTGGTGCTACCTGGGTATCATTGCATAACGGAGGCGGAGTAGGGTGGGGCGAGGTTATTAATGGCGGCTTCGGAATGGTGCTAGATGGTACAACAGATACCGATAATAAACTCCGGATGATGCTACACTGGGATGTCAATAATGGGATTGCACGACGCAGCTGGGCCCGGAATAAAGAAGCAATGTTTACTTTGAAAAGAGAGATGAAGAGAATCCCTGGCCTGAAGGTAACTATACCTTATATAGCAGACGATGAGATAATTGACGAGGCGATTAAAAGGGTATGAGGCTTGCGGCTTGCGGTTGGCGGCTGGCTGCGTTCGGAAGTTCTTTATTTGGAAAGAAGAACAACTGCAATTGCAATTATCCCCTCTTCTCTTCCTGTGAATCCGAGCTTTTCAGTTGTGGTAGCTTTAATTGAAACGTCGTCAGGTGCTGTTTCTACCACAGCTGATATTGCAGTTCTCATTTCAGGAATTAAGGAAGATATTTTTGGCTTCTCCAGGCACACAGTACTATCGATATTGATAACACTGAATCCTTTTTCCTTTATCAGAATAAAGGTTTTTTTAAGAAGTATTATGCTGTCAATGTTTTTAAATTCAGGGCTGGTATCTGGAAAATAATAACCGATATCCATCAACCCTGCGGCACCAAGAAGGGCGTCGCATATTGCATGCAGCAGAACATCACCATCAGAGTGGGCTACGCATCCTTTTTCAGAAAGGATACTGACACCTCCCAACCTTAAATTCAATCCTTTTTCAAGCCGGTGAAAATCAATGCCCTGACCTATTCTGATATTCATCCCTTTGATCTGCTGGTACTACTTAAAGCATTAAAATCGAATGCAAGGGAGAACCGCAATGTACGAGCAAGAGGATTATTTTGTGCCAGCGGCATAAGGTAGGAGAAATCAAGTGTAAACATTTTCAATCTGAACCCGGCACCAGCAGTGAAGTATTTACGGTTACCTTTGGATGCATTCTCATGAAAATACCCCCCCCTGACTGCAAACTGGTTATTATACCAGTATTCTATTCCAGTTGAATAGGTTATTTCATGGAGTTCCTCTTTAAATTTACCAGTATATTTCTGATCTTCCTCGTTAAAAACACCCGGAGCGTCATAGAATGAGTGAAATATTGCAACAGGCACACCAACATTCGGATCTTTACCTGAGACTATACTATCGCGGTTAGTAATGCTATAGATCGGAGGTGTAGGAACAAGTAGTTTGTTAAGATCGATTGTGAGAGTGATCTTATTATAAGTGTCGAGATTAACTGTACATGCAGTTCCCAGACGCATATTCATCGGAATAAAATCAGATTTCTGTGCATCAGAATAACTCATTTTTGATCCGATGTTCGAGAAATTCAGTCCAAAACCAAGTTGCGCATCTTTACTGAAAAGACTAATTTCTTTATTGTAATACCCTGAAATGTCTGCTGCAAATGAGATACCGGGTTTTGTAACTTCTCCTCCAACGGGGACTCCGCTGGTGAGGTTTGAATAGATGAACCTGAATGATATTCCCCCGGATATATTTTCGCTAAATAATCTTGAATAGGCAGCATCGAGGGCAAATTCATTTGGATTTATATCCATTATTTTGTTCCCGAATTCATCAGTTAAACCAACTCTTCCAAGTGAAGAATACAGAAGACTTGCGCTCAGAACCTGTTTGCTGTCGAGTCTTTTGTATCCTGCAAGGTAGGCAATATTAATATCGGGTACAAGATTCCTGAGCCATGGAGCATAAGAAATTCCTACTCCACCATTACCATTGATAAATGCAAATTTAGCAGGATTCCAATGCATACTGTAGACGTCAGGTGATGTGGCAACACCTGCATCGCCCATCCCTCCAGATCTCGAATCGGGAGCTATCATGAGGAACGGAACAACGGTTTGTATTGCATTAAGCTCTCCCGTGCTTTGTTGTGAAAAAAGTTCTGTGTTACCCGACAGGGCCACAAAAAAGAGCAATATTGAAACTGCTTTTGTCTTCATGTTGATTTTTATTTATTATTCTACGATTATGCAAATATATTATAAATATATAACTAATATTTACCAATTATATTGTGGTAAATAATCAGTCCGAAGTCCGAAGTCGGAAGTCGCAAGTCCGAAGATTGACTCCCGCGCTTCAAACTTATGACTTGCATTCTTTTCTCTTTAAATGCTGCCATCAAATCATATTTTGTTGAAAATTACATAACTGTTTTAAATAAACCGAAAATTTAAAGCTCTATTTTGATGAACGAACTTTTATCTATTGATGAACATGCAAATTCCGGTGATGAATAGAAAAAGTATCGATAGGCACTCTTTTTATTGTTAAATTTCATATACACATTTGACTTATTTCCGAAGTCCGAAGATTGACTTCCGGTTTCCGGCATCCGGTTTCCGGCTTCCGGTTTCTTATATTGTGTAACTGTCACAAAATGATCATGCGGCCAGAAGCCCATGCCGTTTCCCCACTTCCGGTCGTTACAATAACTGAAAAAGGATATATGCCTCTGCTGACTCTCTTTCCTCCGTCATTATTTCCATCCCACAATACAGGTGGAAGAGTATAACCTGTTGAAGGAACCGTAGTTTTGATGATTTTTATAATCATTCCATTCAGGTTAAAAATATTTATGGTGACATTAAACTCAGCTTCAGGCCTGTTGTGCTCCGCACTGATCCTGGTCTCGCTGAGGAATGGATTTGGATAATTAAGCAGATTTTTAAGTATGAATTTCTCCCCTGTTTCCACCAGAAATAATACCGATTTTTCTGAAGAGTTATTAAAATTATCCCATGCTTTGACAGTAAGAGAATGACTGCCTCCGCTTAATCCTGGCAGATCATAGATAATTCTGCCCCTCATATAATTATCGAAATCATTTTCAAAATAGTTATTGAGTACAAATGAGCTGTTGGGATCATTATCAAGAAATCCTGTTAAATCATGTCCTATACCTGATCCGGTTGTATTAATACCGCCTCTATCTTCTATGATTGCCAGCAACTTAGCATTGTTATCTGTTATGCCTCCGTTTCTGAAGAGTGTGTCGTTCATATATAGTTTAATATCGGGGCCGGCAGTGTCAATAAGAGCTATATTAGAGAAACCTCCTACAACTATATCAGTGAAACTCCCGTTCATGTCTTCATTATAATCATTGGCATAATAGCTTATCTTTCCTGTTCCGAACGAATAATCAATATCTCTGGGAACCATGAAAGTAAATTTAAATCTGCCATCTTTTGCAATTGTCTTGCCGCTGAAAAGGACGTTGTTCCTGAGATTGAATTCCATCATTTGCCCGCCATCATTTGCGAGAGTCTTTATTTTAATCTCTTTATCATAAACTAATGGGGAGACCACTCCATTAAAAGTGTTCATCAGGTTTCCATCCGGATTTTCAATGTGTCCTGTAACAGTTACCATCAAGAGTGCTTTAAGACTGTCAATGTTATCCGAAACTGAAACATTATTAATAGAGTCTGTAATAACCTGGCCGTGCCATGGATAGGCGAGTCTTAAGGCTGGATCGCCGAGTAAGGTAAAGTTTCTTTTATTCGTACCGCTTCCTGAATTATTTTTGGCTAGCCTGATAATGTCACCTAGACGAAGGGAGTTACCGGATTCGTCACGATCAAAAGCGAAATCGAATATGTTTCTGTTAAGAAAATAATTTGGCGCAGAAAAAACAACACGGGTAGTAGACATTAATGCAATTCCGCCACCATCCTTGTTTAGGAGCACCATCTCTCCGGCAGAGGTTTTTTCAGTTATCTGCCTGGTTGCTATATTAATTTCAATATCATCAAACCGGCTGAATTCACAGGTCGCAGTGATAAAGAGTGGAAGTTTCCCACTGTTTTTCCAAGAGTTAATATCTTCTGTTTTGACCACCCTCTCATGGGCAAGACCATTCTCATTGCCATGACCCACATAGTTGAAAATAAGACATCCTGAGTTGATGCGATCGTTAATTGCTTTATTAACTTCCGGATAAGACTGTCCGTTTACAGTAGTTGTTTGCCTGTAAGCATCCAGATAGATCTTTTCGACATTGAAAGAAGGAACGCTATCTTTAAGAAGAGAAGCTAGTCCTTCAGCATCATTCATATGGGTATTCCCATCTTCATCATCTGCAGTAATAGCGATCACATTTCTCCAGTCACCCATGTTGGCAGAATCGAGATATCTGATGATCTTTGAAAGAATAATGCCTGCCTGGATGGTATCGGAAACCGGAAACCGTCCTATGCCGATATCTTCGGTACCCTCCGCTTCACCTTCACCATCTTCGAGCAACCCATAGAAATCATCAGATGTAAAAGAAGACACAATCACATTTGAGTTTTGTGACTGGTAAGTGGGAATGAAATTTGGATTATTTGGAGGAAGCGTTTTATTTTCATAAGACCCATCACCAAAAAGTAGCAAATATTTAAGAGGATGGTTGCTGCCCAGCTGTTTCTGATATTTCATCCTGACAAAATTCCTGATAGCTGCAATATCCGGTATCCCACCTGAAAATTCATTATATACCTGTTCAAGAGTGACAACCTGCGAAATAAGACCGCTGTTATTTAAATGAATTTTTTCCAGTTTTTCAGCATATTCACTGAATATAGGGTGGGTTATAATAATCATATCAGCTGGTTCGGAGGAATGCAAATCCTGGTTTGGTATTGCAGCTGGTTTAATTATTGGTATCAATGCGTTACCCGGGCTGAACGCAATAAAGGTTTTAAGTGTATCAGTTGCAGCTTTGAAAGTTATGTTGTCTCCGGTTCTAGTGTACTGAATCTGCTTTGCATTCAGAGGGTCAGAAATATCCCAGACAATGGCATCATTCATAAGGCTCAGGATTGTGAACCCGGTAATTCTGTTTGGTGCAACAGATTTTGAATCACTATATTGCATAGTGCCACCGGTAAAAGAATTTGATTTTCTTCCCTGCAGCTTTACATAATCCATCCATCCATGCGCTCCTGTTTCACCATTATTAAAAAATCTGATTTCATAAACAGGCGATGTTGATCCAGGTTGTATTGAACCTGTGGAATCAGCAATTTGTGCATAAGTGCCGTTGTAGTTAAAAAGATCAACATCTTCGACCTGAATACTTTTCTTGAGTGATGCTCCTTCATATAACCTGAAAATTGTCGGAACAGATGCCCTGGCAGCTACCCTGATACTGTATTTTATATTTTCGGAAACTAAAATGTCTGTAAAACCCGGATTGATGACAATGCTCGAAATCTGTTGAAACCATTCTCTTCCTGATTTGATTAGGTTTTCATCTTCCTGTTCATGAATGAATAAAGCATCGGATTCAGATGAGAAGTAACTTGCTGGTTGAGATGGCTCTATGGCAGATATCACTCCATTCCCCAGGGTTGAACCTGACGTGATAAAATAAAATGCTGTGTCAGAATAATTGTGCCTTAGGAAGTCATATTCTTTGGTGGTTTGGTTATAAATCCACCTGCCGGTACCTTTTCCAAAGAACAAGAGATAATCTCCTTCATTAAAAATACCATCGCTCCCTGTGGAAGTAAATATCAGTAACTCTTTAAGGTCATCAGGCTTGGGGGCATCATTATAATATGATAACTGGCCGAAATTGTTACAAAATATCCTTGGATTAGATGGGTTAACTAATCCAAGCTGTTTGAGTTTGGAATAATCAATCCGGTAAATTCCGTCTGAGGTTACTGCAATTCTGAACCATTCACCTGAAGAGAGAACTGAAGAAGAAGAATAACTATCTTTGTCTTTCTGTGCCCACAAGTTAATCGGTAAAAGCAGCAGATAAAGTGTCAATATTTGAGGTAATCTATTCATTATTCAGGACAAAGATAGGAATGTGCTTTTTGTTTGCTAACTTATTTTGTTTTTTTGTATGCTAATGCAGGTTATAATAATAACGACATCATTACGTTGATATTGCTCGGATCTTAATATGTTGAAGCGACTTGGTAAAATACTGATTTTCATTATTGTCATCCCTGCTTATTGTTTTGGCCAGGAGACAGATCCGGGGCCGGGATATCAGATGATAATGAGGGATAATCCGGCACTTTCTGGTACCGAGGGAGACGGAATAATGAGGTTGTCATATCTGAACTTTTATCCTGGTAACAATTATAACCTTCATTCTGTTTATTTTTCATATGATTCATATTTTCCTGCATTGCATGGTGGTGCAGGGATCTATCTTTCTGATGATTACCTGGGAGGTATTATAAATGATTTCAGGGGAGGGTTATCATATGCATATTTTTTACAGGCAGGTAAAGATCTGGTCATTAATGCAGGGCTTTCGGCTTCAATTTATCACCGGGGTTACAGTTTTGATAAGGCAGTTTTACCAGATCAGATCGATCCTCTTGGAGGAGTTTCGATCCCTCCCGGTGAAATACTGACAGCTTCAGGAAGAACAGTCTTTGATATCGGAGCAGGTTTCCTTTTTATTTCGGGAAAAGTTTTCGGTGGATTTTCCATAAATCACCTTGCAGAACCTGATCTTTCATCAACCGGCTTTTCGAATGAAAGGCTTAAAAGAAAACTTCTCTTACATCTGTCAGGTGACTTAAACCTTAACAAAGCACAGAGTTTGAAACTCCGGCCTCTTGCAAATCTGAGCATGCAGGGAGGATTTATATCTGCAGGCGTCGGAACAGTAATTGAAAGTAAATATCTGTCAGTCAATGCTATAATAATTGGTGACAATGGGGAAAATATGAATCTTCAGACAGGGTTTTCATTTATGAGCGGTAAAGTGAGTGTCTTTTACAATTATCGGTTTAATATTGCATCAGGTAATAAATTAATGCCATTATCGCTTCTTCATCAGACAGGACTTACATTCAGTTTAAATAATGTTGATAAAAGAAATATACTCAAAACAATAAATTTACCTAAATTGTAGTTATATTTGGTGTGTAAAAAATGTTGTTTTAGTAAAATTTGTTATATTTGGGGGATCTTAAAAGCCATAAAACTAAAGGAGTTATGTATAAATTCAGAGTCTTAACAGTTATTTTAATTTCTGTTTTACTTTTTACATCCTGTATATTTAAGAAAAACAGGGGTGGCGATTCTAATGTATCGTCTGCAACAGGCTGGGAGTATAATAATCCTGACAATGGTGGATTTGAAGTTGCTCTTGGAGCCGACCAGAAAACAGGTCCTGGTCTTGTATTGATAGAGGGAGGCCGTTTTACAATGGGACAAGTACAGCAGGACGTTATGTTCGACTGGAACAACAAACCCAGAACTGTCACTTTATCATCGTTTTATATGGATGAGACAGAGATTAAGAATATTGATTACCGTGAATACCTTTTCTGGCTTCGCAGGGTATATAAAGATTATCCTGAAGTGTTCAGAAGAGCTCTGCCTGATACATTAGTCTGGAGAAGCCCGATGGGTTTTAACGATCCTTATGTACAGTATTATTTCAGGCACCCTTCATATAATAATTATCCTGTCGTTGGTGTCAACTGGCTCAAAGCAAACGACTATTGCCTCTGGAGAACTGACAGGGTTAATGAGCAGCTCCTCATTGACGAAGGAGAATTAAACCCAGATCCAAACCAGTTAAATGAAAAAAACTTTAATACAGAAGCTTATCTGGCAGGACAATATGAAGGTGTAGTTAACCAGCTTCGCGAAAGCCTTAATCCAGACCAGACAGAGCGACGTACTAACTTTGAAGATGGCGTTCTTCTTCCAAGTTACAGGTTACCTACAGAAGCTGAATGGGAGTTTGCAGCTTATGCACTCAGAGGTAATACTTTTGAGGAGAGAGTTTACGAAAGAAGAATATACCCCTGGGATGGACATAACGTTAGAAACTCTTCAGCAAAATCACGTGGTGAGATGATGGCTAACTTTGTACGTGGCAGAGGAGATCTGATGGGAGTTGCCGGCAGCCTGAACGATAATGGGAGTATTACTACAGAGGTGAAGTCATATTGGCCAAACGACTATGGACTTTATTGCATGGCAGGAAACGTAAACGAATGGGTGCAGGATGTTTACCGTCCTCTTACACCTGAAGATGTCGATGGTTTTAATCCTTTCAGAGGAAACGTTTATACCGATTTAAGGAGAGACGCTAATGGTTTAGTTGTAGGAAAAGACAAACTTGGACGTCTTTATGTCGATACTGTAAAAGATATTGATGTTGCGAACAGATATAATTACCAGAAAGGCGATTACAGAAATTACCGGGATGGTGACCTGCAGTCGGCTATACCAGCAGGCGCCGATTGGATAACAGAAGATAACAGGAAAGGTTCGCTCAGGATGTATGCCCAGGAAAACGTATCCGGGACCAGTGATTTTGTAACCCTTCTTAATGATAATACAAGGGTATATAAGGGTGGATCATGGAAAGACAGAGCTTATTGGCTTAACCCATCAACAAGAAGATTCCTCGATCAGGAAAGTTCTCGTGATGATATCGGTTTCAGGTGTGCAATGATAAGGGTAGGAAGCCCTTCAGGTTTCTAATATTAATTTCACTGACAGTATAAGCCTCATTATGATTGCATAATGAGGCATTTTTTTGAAAATATGAAGACTGAACAACTATATGATCTCTTTAAAGAATCTACCGGCGTAAGCACTGATTCCCGGACAGTTGGGAATGGACAGATTTTCTTTGCCCTCTGGGGCGATAATTACAACGGAAATAAATTTGCTTCGGAAGCGCTGGGAAAAGGTGCTTCATGGGCGGTTATTGATGATCCTCTCTTTGAAACCGAAAAGACAATCCTAGTGGATGACTGTCTCTTTGAACTGCAGGCACTGGCATCGCATCACAGGAAAGAGATGAATGTACCGGTACTTGCTATAACAGGAACTAACGGGAAGACAACTACCAAGGAACTACTTGCCGCTATCATGGCAAAGAAACTTAAGGTTCACTTTACAAAAGGGAACCTTAATAATCATATTGGAGTCCCGCTTACAATACTTTCAGCGCCTCCTGAGACAGAAATGGTGATCATTGAAATGGGGGCCAATCATATTGGAGAAATCAGGACGCTTTGCCTCATAGCAAAACCTGACTATGGGATAATTACAAATATTGGCACAGCCCATATTGAAGGTTTTGGATCAAATGATGGGGTAATAAAGGCAAAAACAGAACTTTATGAGTACCTCCGCAAAGTGAATGGAATTGCATTGTATAACGACAAGAATCCATTGCTCACTGAAAAGATTTTTAAAATCATAAACAGGGCTGTTCCCTTTTCCGATCCTACAGGTATTGAGCTTTTAGTGGATCTGGTTCCCTCTGATCTGAAACTTACCTTAACAGCAACTTTTCATCATCATACCTATAATATATGTACCAACCTTTTTGGTAACTATAATCTCGAAAATGTTAAAGCTGCAATAGCAACCGGTTTATTCTTTGGCGTTGAAATGAAAGAGATTGTTGATGCTGTTGAAAACTATCAGCCGGCAAATAACAGGTCACAGATTAGAATCACAAAGGACAATACTCTCATTTGTGATTCTTACAATGCAAATCCTACTAGTATGTTTTTAGCCCTTGAATCATTTAGCGGAATTCAGGTTGACCGGAAGCTTGTAATTCTTGGTGATATGCTGGAACTGGGTGAAAGGAGTGAAGAAGAGCATATTAAGTTATTAAATGCACTTCAATCTCACAAAGTTGAAAAGGCTCTTCTGGTGGGTCCTGTATTTCAGAAAGTCTCCACAAAATCGGGTTTCAAATCATTTTCTGATGTAAATAAGCTTATTGATTTTCTTAAAAGAGAGCCTGTAAAGGGAAACACAATTTTTATAAAGGGATCAAGAGGACTTGGACTGGAGAAGATTTATGATCTCCTTTAAAAAATCACTGAACAGAGGATTCAGCGCCGGAAAATTTAATATTGATCAGAAGGACTTCAGATCTGCTTCCCGACCTAACCCGCGGACCCCACAGACCATAGCCGGAAGATACTATGAAATGTGTGGTCCCTTTCTTCAAATAGCCATAGCTTAATTCATAGATCTTAGAAGTAACATAATTCAACGGCCACATCTGGCCGTTGTGGGTATGTCCTGAAAGTTGAAGGTCTATGCCATATTTTGCAGATTCATCAAAATGGAAAGGCTGATGGTCAAGTAGAATAACAGGTTTTGAAGTATCTGCCTGTTTCATCAGTTCGCCCAGTGATAACCGTTCTTTTCCGTAAAACCGGAATGAATCCCTGTCTATCCTTCCAATCAGCTGAATACCACCCTCAAGAGTCACCATCTCATCTTTTAAAACTCGTATTCCTTTGCTCTCAATATATGGGATGGTACGATCGCCACCTCCAATGAACTCATGGTTCCCGGTTATAGCAAAGAGACCATCATTGCACTTTGGACAGGTGAAGTATTGGAGGAGATCACCTCTAAGAACAGGACCGATCTCTCCATCGACAATATCGCCGAGGAGCAAAACAATATCGGGGTTCATCTCTTTAAGCATACCTGACAGCTTTTTAATACTTCTTTTTCTGATTATACTCCCAAGATGAATGTCAGACACTGCGGCAATTCGTAATGTTTTTATTTCTCCGGCAGATTTGTTAATTGTCATGTCATATTCCTTAATATGAGGTATTAACGCATTGATAAAGCCTCCAATGATCAATAAGGAAGAAAAGGCTGAGGTAAGGAAAAATGACCACTTACGGAAAAGGAAGATATTTTCACCGCTTATGATTCCCGAAATTCTTAATGTAAGTAAAAGAATGTCAGATATTAGGAAAAACAGAAAACCATAGAACATGAATGCCAGCCAGAAACCTCCAAGAATATTGAGAACGTCAGAAATAACTGAGGAATGTTTTGATTCAAGAATTTTAGCAGCAATAAAGATCACAGCAAGTAAAAAGAAGCCAATTGAAAATAGGGGACTGTTATTTTGAAGAACAGGTATTGTATTGTAACATTTAAAAAAGATATAAATATTTATCAGAGAGTAAACTGTAAGTACTATAGAAAAAAATATAATCATCTGGTATCTTTTCATTTTAAATCAGGTTTCCGTTTTCAGGCTACTATAAGTTTTATTGCCTTTAACATAAAACTCAAAAACAACACTCTTGTTCAATATCGTAGTCGGGGACTGGATCACTTCCGACTTTTTCGCCATTTTCCTTTTCACTTTAAGTTCGCTTATGCTTTTATAATAGTCAATATGAGCTTTCCATACTGATCTTACACTATCGAAATTGCCTTTCGCAAGAAACCTGATGGCAGCCAGACCATCCATTAGCTTTCTTATGAATAGGATAGTATGTAATTGATTGTCAGGCAGGTTTTTATAAAGAAGAAACAGGCTGTTTCGATAATTGAGATATGTTTTAAAGGGAGATTCATATGGAAGGGATCCACCACCAATATGATACACCACCGATCCGGGGATATAGCTTATACGATACCCGGCTTTATTAAAACGCCAGCACAGATCTATCTCCTCCATATGGGCAAAGAATCCTGAATCAAATCCATCGCATTTTTTCCAAGCATCGCCACGTACAATCATACACGCCCCACTCGACCAGAATATATCAATCTGAGATTCATATTGCCCGGTATCTTTTTCAACATCAAAGAAGATTCTGCCACGGCAAAAAGTATACCCGTACTTGTCAATGTAACCACCTGCAGCACCGGCATATTCAAAATGATCTCTATTGTAATATGCCCTTATTTTGGGTTGGCTCGATGCAACATCAGGGTTATTATCCATAAAACTGACAAGTGGTTGAAGCCAACCATCAGTAACTTCAATATCCGAATTTATCAGAACAAAGTATTTGGCATCCAGTTGATTAAGAGCTATGTTATAACCACCGGCAAACCCATGGTTTTTATCAAGCTTTATAAGTTTTACCTCATTATAATTATCAGCAACCCATGCCATTGAACCGTCTGTTGAGCCATTATCTGCAACACAAACAATAGTTTCAGGGATCTTTGAGTGTTTAACAACAGTTCCAAGAAACATTTTAAGGAAACCTATACCATTCCAGTTTAATATTACAATGGCTGTTTTATTCATTTTCAACCGGTCTTTTATGCTTCCAGCGACGATGACTCCATATCCAGTATTCTGGTTTTTCTCTGATTATCTCTTCAAGTCTTCTTACATGCTTTTCTGTGATAATATCTTCAGGCACGCCGGCTGTATGCTCAAACAGGAGTTCAGCCGAATAGGTATAATAACCTCTTTTAATTTTTTGTACATTAAAAAAGACTATCGCCATGTCATATTTTGATGCAATCTTCCCAGCTCCAAGATAAACAGGTGTCTCCTGATTTAAGAAACTTGTCCAGTATTTAATATTTAATTTAGGAGGTGTCTGATCTGTGATGAATGAATAAATGGTTCTTCTATTGTTTTTCCTGGCTTCCAGGATTTCCCTTACTATATGTGCCATTGGTGTAAGGATCATTCCTCCTCTTTCCCTTAAGCCAAGCATAAACTGATCGAATCGTTTGTTCTGCAGATGTTTATATATTGAAACTGTCTGGTATTTTGTTTGATAGATGAGACTTTTCAGCCATTCCCAATTATTGTAGTGGCTAATTACGGCTACGACATCACGGCCTTCATTATGTAGCCTTTCAAGAAGTTCATAGTTAGAGAATTTCATGTGATTCATTGACAGAGCCTTACTCATGTGGGTGAGTTTTAATATTTCAATAAATAGGTCAGCAAGATGGCGGTAGAATTTTTTTTCGATTACTGCACGTTCCTTGTCACTCTTTTCAGGGAATGCATTTCTAAGATTGGTTGCGACAACCTTTCTTCGGTATGAGGGAAAGTAATAAAGCAGGAGATAGAGGAGGTCGGAAAAGATATACAAAACCCTGAGTGGCAGAAGTGTTACTATCCAGTTTATTCCGTAAAATATGTAAAACCCTATTGCTCCCATTTATATCACATGATCTAATGCCGCATAAATTTACTTACATTTTCCAGAAACTCTGAAAAAACATCTCCTGACGATGCTACAATCTCATCCCCTGAGAGTTTATTCTCATTACCAGAGAAATCGCTTACCTTTCCTCCTGCTTCACGCACAAGGAGCATTCCTGCAGCAATGTCCCATGGGTGCAGGCCATATTCATAAAAAGCTTCAAACCTGCCGCAGGCAACATAAGCAAGATCGGTAGCGGCTGATCCCAGTCTTCTGATTCCCTGGGAATGTTTACAGAAATGGGTGAGGCTTCTCATATAGGGATCAAGACGGTTGAAATCACTGTACGGCAATCCGGTTGCGATAAGGCAGTTTGACATTTTTGTAGCTTTTGAAACATGAATTACCTGGCCATTAAGCCATGCCCCGCCACCTTTCCAGGTTGTAAATGTTTCATTTTCACCGATTTCATGCACGACACCTATAACTACTTCATCGTATTCCATCAGTGCTATACTGATAGCGTAAGGGTGAAATCCATGTAAGAAATTTGTTGTGCCATCTAGAGGATCTATTACCCAGCAGTATTTCAATCCTACTTTTGTCGAGGTTCCTTCTTCTGTATTAAATCCGGCCTCCGGAAGAATGCGGGTTAATCTTTCAACCAACAACTTTTCTGAACCTTTATCAACATAGCTGACAAAGTCATTCAATCCTTTACTTTCTGTACAGCTTATATCAAATGCTTCAGACTCTTTCTGAACAAAAGCCCCCGCCTCACGTGCGATTTTTTCGATTTCTTTGCAAATATCTTTAAGATTTATCATTGGTTAGTCAATTAGTTCAACACTCATTCTTCCCGTCGTGGATATATTATTCAATTTTGCTTTTTTTATCTGACCTGCAAGTCTTGATTGCCAGGGATGTTCCACCCTGATATAATTGGAGGTGAAGCCGGTAATTAATCCTTCACTACGGGTTCTTTCAAACAAAACATTTGTTATCTGACCTATATTCAATTTATTAAATTCCATGTTTTTCATTTTTGATAGAGCTATAAGTCTCTTGCTCCTTATTTCTTTTTCCCCGTGAGAAACTTTTGCAGCTAGTTTTTCTGCTACAGTATCGGGTCTGTCGGAAAAAGTGAAAACATGAAGATAGGAGAGAGACATTTTCTCCAGAAAGGAGTATGTATCTTCAAAATCGGATAACGATTCTTCCGGAAAACCAACAATTACATCAGCCCCTATGCCAGCTAGGGGCAACTTATCCCTTACCATTTTTAACCTGTCAGCAAAGACATCCCTTGTATATCTTCTTCTCATCAGTCGGAGGATCTTATTACAACCGCTCTGCAGAGGAATATGGAAATGAGGGAGGATTTTTTCATTCATCACAGCCATTTCAATAAATTCATCTGTCAAGAGGTTCGGTTCGATTGAGGAAATTCTTAATCTCTCAATGCCCTGTACATTAACCAGTTCTTTCAGAAGAGCTTCAAATGATTCTCCGGTCGATTTTCCAAAATCTCCAATATTGACACCTGTTATTACAATCTCTTTCACACCTCTTTCAGCAATTTTCTCTGCTTCAACAATTATGGATGAGATTTCCGGATTCCTGCTTTGTCCACGGGCCAACGGGATTGTGCAATATGAACATCCAAAATCACATCCGTCCTGGACTTTCAGGAAGGAACGTGTCCGGTCACCCAAAGAATATGAGGAGTTAAAAGTATCGGAAGAGGAGAGATCACAGGAGTGAATCTCCACCTTTTGTCTCTTTTCAAAATCGGTAATGTAATCCGATATGTTGAACTTCTCATTTGTACCAAGAACAAGATCCACTCCGGGAATAGATGATATTTCCTGTGGTTTTAATTGAGCATAGCAGCCTACGACAGCAATAAAAGCTTCGGGGGAAAGAACGATGAATTTTTTTATTGCCTGCCTGCACTTCTTATCAGCAGCATCAGTAACAGAGCATGTATTAATTACATAAATATCAGCTTTTAAGTTTGCCGGAACTCTATCAAATTTCTCCTCCGGGAATGACCTTGAAATAGTGGATGTCTCGGCAAAGTTGAGCTTACAGCCAAGGGTATGGAATGCTACTTTTTTCTTATTAATATTCATGTCGTTTTTTGCCACAAAGTCGCGAAGGCACGTAGTTGCACAAAGAAGTTAAACTAAAATTAATTTTTCTGTTTTATTTTTTGAGTTTGTTCAGGAATACATTTCTGAATTCAATGTCCTTTCCCTCACTTTGCAGGCAGATATGTCCCTTGTTAACCGATACATCAGTTCCTTTGTTTTGTAGGACCCCATTTACGAATACCTCAATAGTGTTTGTCTTGCAGACAACCTCCATAGTATTCCATTCACCTGTTGGTTTTTCTGAAGAATCGGCCATCTTATTAACAACTATTTTAGACTTGTCTGTACGCTCATTCATGTCTGCACCATTCATACAAACGAAATCGCCTGCACTTCCGGCTTTTAACTGACATTCAACACATTTTAACCAGATAGTATCAGGTTCCTGACCATGTACAAAAACCCCGCTATTTGTTGCTTCTGAGGGCCAGCGCCATTCTAAATGAAGTCTGTAATCCGCGTAGATATCTCTTGTGCGCATGTAACCGAATGGGTTACCTGAAATATGAATGACACTGTTTTGTACTGTGAAAACTGTGGCAGGATCAATTGCAGGGTCCTTAAGCTGAAACACCCAGTTACTCAAATTTTTTCCGTTGAAAAGTTGGATGTTTTCACTTTCTGGGTTCTCCTGACTTATTGTTTTTTTCGTTTTGGATTGAGCTATAGCAACATCTGGAGTCGCTAATAAAATAATTATCAGAAGGGTAGCAAACTGGATGATTCTGAGGTTCATAATTTTGGGATTTATTTATAACAATTTACTTGCAAGCTCTGCCAGGAAGCTACGTTCACCCTTAACCAGGTTCACATGAGCAAAAATATCCTGATTCTTCATTTTATCAGACAGGTAACTCAAACCATTTGATGCTGTATCAAGGTACGGTGAGTCAATCTGTTCAATATCACCGGTAAAGACCATCTTGGTTCCTTCTCCGGCTCTGGTAATAATGGTTTTAATCTCGTGGGGAGTAAGATTCTGTGCTTCGTCAACAATGAAGAAGATACTTGAAAGGCTTCGCCCTCTTATGTAAGCGAGGGGGGTAATTACAAGTTTATCCTCTTTCATCATATCGTTAATCCGCAGAAATTCCGGACTCTGGTGGCTGAACTTATGCTTTATAACTGTGAGGTTATCATATAATGGTTGCATGTAAGGATCCATTTTTTCTTTGACGTCTCCGGGAAGAAATCCAAGATCGCGGTTTGCAAGCGGAACTATCGGACGGGCAAGAAATATCTGTTTGTATCTCTTGTGTTGCTGAAGTGCAGCAGCAAGAGCAAGCAGTGTTTTCCCAGTCCCGGCTTTGCCTGTTAATGATACCAGTTGAATATCGGGATTTGAAAGAGCCTCAAGGGCAAATGTCTGCTCGGCATTTCGCGGATCGATACCATAGGTTGTTTGTTTAATTACCCTGTTTAGCATTTTATTAACGGGGTTATAATGAGCAAGAGCGCTCGATCCGTTATTCTTCATAATAAAAAACTGGTGGCCGGTCAGATTTTCTTCGAGATTGTACTCTCCTGCACTGACCCCTTCCGGAAGCTCATAAAGCTTACTTATTGATTCCTGATTTACCCCCTCCAGTATCCTTATTCCTTTGTAGAGGTCGTCAATATTTGCAACTTTGTCGTTTTCGTAATCCTGTGCAATGATGCCCAGTGATTTGGCCTTCATCCGGAGGTTTATATCCTTCGTAATAAGGACTACTGTTTTATCCTTATTTGAACTACAGACATATTCTGCGATTGCAAGTATCCGGTGATCAGCTGTTCTTTCGGGGAATGACTGGCTAACCTTTTCTGAAAAATCTTTACCCGTTTCGATATGCATATTACCAAGGTTTTCTCCAAGAGGAATATTGGCCGTCAACAGCATATCTCCGGAAAGTTTGTCAAGCTCCCTTGTGAACTCACGTGCATGAAAATTGATCAGATCATTACCTCTCTTGAATTTGTCAAGCTCCTCAAGAACAACAATAGGAATGATAATATCATTTTCTTCAAAATTGTAAATGCATTTATAATCGTGAAGTAAAACGTTGGTATCAATAATAAAAAGTTTCTTGTTGTGTTTCCTTCTCATCGTTAATAGTTTAAAAATCAATATAATACATCTCTGCAATCAGACATATTCTGACTTGTAAAAATAACTATTTTAAGGTACAAATTGTTATCCGATTGGAAAGTATGTTTATTTGTGTTGTGAAGTGCCTAAAGTTGGGAGTGCTAAAGAACCTTGAACCTTGAACACAATGACCTACAGACAAACTCTCGAATTCTTATTCAGCCAGCTTCCTGCTTATCACAGGATAGGGAAAGCTGCCTATAAGAATGATCTTAATAATACCATTGCCATTGACAATTACCTCGGTAATCCTCACCTGAAATACCGGACAATTCATGTTGCCGGAACAAATGGCAAAGGGTCTGTTTCCCATATGATTGCGTCAATTCTGCAGGAAGCCGGTTACACCACAGGGTTATATACTTCTCCTCACCTTAAGGATTTCAGGGAAAGAATAAAAGTGAACGGTGAAATGATCTCGGAAAATGAGGTGATTAAATTTGTGTCAAAACATAAAGAAATAATTGAGTCCCTGAAACCCTCATTTTTTGAGATGACCGTAGCGATGGCTTTTGATTACTTTGCAGAAAGCCAGGTCGATGTGGCTGTTATTGAGGTTGGCCTTGGAGGAAGACTCGATTCAACGAATATTATTAAACCTGTTTTATCGGTAATTACAAATATTGGCCATGATCACATGGATCTGCTTGGAAATACTTTCGGAAAAATCGCTTCAGAAAAGGCAGGTATTATAAAAGAGAATATTCCGGTTGTGATAAGCGAAACACACCCGCAGACAAAAGAGATCTTTATTTTAAAAGCTGCTGAATCGGGTTCCCCCATTTCCTTTGCTGATGAAAGGTTTTCATGCAATCTTGAAGAAAGCGATAGTATGAAAGGTGATAGAAGATATAAGATAACTGATCTGGTGACCCTTCAGATATTCGAAGGTGAAATAGTACCCGGGGGTGATTACCAGTCAAAAAACCTGAAAGCTGTCTTCAGTATTTTTAACAACCTCCAGGGTATTTTTACTTTTTCAGATAGAAATATTACAGATGGAATCAGAAATGTAGTGATAAACACCGGTCTTATTGGCCGCTGGCAGATATTAAGTAATCAGCCTCTAACTATTTGTGATACAGGGCATAACAAAGAGGGTTTGGAATGTGTAATTGATCAGATACTCAGGATTCCTAAGTCAGGCTTACATATGATCATTGGTTTTGTAAATGATAAAGATCTGAAATCAGTTTTACCTCTTTTCCCTACCGATGCAACATATTATTTTACCAAAGCATCAATTCCCAGGGCACTTAACGAAGAAAATCTTAAGTCGGAAGCAGCGAAATATGGACTTAACGGACAGAGTTATCCTGATGTAAAGACAGCTCTTTATTATGCCAGGAATAATGTTGCTCAATCAGATATGATTTTTATAGGAGGCAGCACATTTATAGTTGCAGAGGTGATTTGATATTACAGTAAAATTTCTCAAGATTCTAAATGAACTGGTTTATTTGCTTTTTCCCCATGAGCTGAAGGGATTATCAACAACTAATCTGGTTTTTCTGTTGGCAACAGTTAACCCGATCTCATACATAGTTCTTGTTACCATTTCCATTTTTTTAAAGTCAATTTTTTCAACTACATCCCGGGGAGTATGATAATCGGTATGCAGACCTGTGGTGAAGCATAAGATAGGAATATCTTTCTCCACAAAATTATAATGGTCGCTCCGGGCAAAAAGCTGCAATGGATGATCTCTGCCACTAAGGCTGTAATCAAAATCGAGCGGGCTCTTTCTGTCTATTTCATCTGCTATGGACCGTAACTCTTTACTCTGGCTGTCGCTAATAACAAAGACACTATTTGGACCGGTCATTGGATTATCGTCAGTAGAATCCGCGACTTCTTTTACTCTTCCTATCATATCCATATTCAGATCAGCAACAGTTTTTTCGATGGGGAACAGAGGATTATCAACATATGATTTTGAGCCATACAAACCGATCTCTTCGCCTGAAACCCAAAGGAATAAAATTGACCGCAACGGTTTCTTTTTAAGACTCTGAAAAGCTTCCGCCATTGAAAGGAGCGCAGCACAACCCGATGCATTATCGTCGGCACCAGCATTCACTTTACTTCCGGAGGTACCGATATGATCGTAGTGACCTGAAAATATAACTATCTCATTTTTCAGGACAGGGTCGCTTCCTTCAATATATCCCGCAACATTATTAAGTACCTTTTCTTCTGCAAGTGATACTTCTGTGATTTTTAGCTGTTTGTCTGTTATTGTAAAAGAATGAGGCTGAAGTGTAGAATCTATGATATTCTGAAGCTCTTCAAGCGAATGTCCGGATCCTTTAAGGAGTGTATCTGCCACTGATCTGTGGATAAAGATTACCTTTGGCATTCCCGCCATAAATGTATTGATGTTTTCTTCTTTTTCACCCTTGAGGGTCATTATTGAATTTAAATAACCAACAATACCCGGATTTGATTCTTCAAATGATTGAAATTTCGATTTTGGATCAGATACAAAAAGAATAGCTCTTGCTTTGGAATACATCAGGGTTGTCAGTTTCATCTGGAAGCTCATTCCGGAGCTCCAGGCTGGTTCTTCAAACAGAGACTTTTTACCATCCTCCGACATAGGGGTTCTATTCATGACGAGAAGTATCTTTCCCTCAGTTTTGAGATTATCGAAATCGTTATATTTATATTTGTCGGCTTTAATACCATAACCTGCGAATACAACCTCTCCTTCAAGAGTGAAATCAGAGGGTCCGGTTGGGACCAGTTGGAATATGGGTTCTTTTATTGTTACGGTATCATTACCATTTGAGATAATCTGAATCCTGGTTTTACTTGGATCCATTGATTTTTTCATAACAGAATATGGCTGAAAATAGCTTGTGCCGTTGGCAGGTCTAAGACCCAATAATTTAGCCTGTGATCCAATGTACTGAGCAGAAATATCCAGCCCCTCTTCCCCATTCATCCTGCCTTTAAGAAGGGGAGAGGCAAGGAATGAAACATAACTCTCAAGATCTGATGAAGTTATCTGGTTTATAGAGTTTTGGTTCTTTTGAGAATAGAGAGAAACAGGCACCATCGCTATCAGAAGCATGATAACCAAACAAATAATAATTTTTTTCATAAAAGGATTGAATTCTATTTATGATTTGCATTGTGGTAAAGTTAATAAAGATTTAAGGAATTATTTTTATAAGTTTGCAGCCTGATATTTTGAATTAATGGGAATAAGTATTTATTTTTGGATAGGCTTCCATGTTTTCGTATTCACAATGCTTGCCCTTGATTTGGGTATTTTTCATAAAAACACACACAAAGTACCTGTAAAAGAGGCAGCTATCTGGAGCGCGGTTTGGATTACCCTTGCTTTACTATTTGATCTTTTTGTCTTATTCGAGTTTGGGAAAACCAAAGCTCTTGAATTTCTTACAGGTTATGTAATTGAATACTCTCTGAGCGTTGACAATATTTTTGTATTCATTCTTATCTTTTCATATTTCGCAGTTAAAGATCAATATCAGCACAAAATATTATTCTGGGGGATAGTTGGTGCGCTGATAATGAGGGGGATATTTATTTTTGCAGGGGTTGCCCTCATTAACCGGTTTCATTGGATAGTTATTATTTTTGGTGGTTTTCTTGTTTTCACAGGAATAAGGATGCTCTTTCGAGAAGAGACGGAAGTTGATCCTGAAAAGAATGCCATTGTAAGATTCTTCAGAAAATTTCTTCCGGTCACACGTGTCACACATGGCGACAAATTATTTGTCAGACGGAAAAAAAGATTGTATGCAACACCTTTGTTCCTTGTTCTTCTGATCATAGAGTCATCTGATCTTATATTTGCTGTTGATAGCATCCCTGCAATCCTGGCCATAAGTAAGGACACATTCATCGTTTATACATCAAATATTTTCGCGATATTAGGACTACGCTCTCTTTATTTTGCAATAGCCGGAATAATGGGGTATTTCCGTTACCTCAAAGTAGGTTTGGCTTTTGTTCTCACCTTCGTCGGATTGAAAATGCTTGGCTCGTATTTTCATTTTGAGATTCCAATTATTTTATCACTTGTAATAATTATTTCCATTCTTCTGATTTCAATTCTTGCTTCTGTTTTTATTAAAACAAACAATAATGATAACACAAAGGCATAGACCGCCTACTCCCTGGGCGCTGATTGCTCTTTTCTTTGTCATATCAATTAGTGTAATTGCAGTTGGGTTTTTATATCATAATAATCAAAAGAAAACTCTTTTATCTGAAAAGCAACTTGAGCTATCGGCAATATCTGACTTGAAGATCAGGCAGATAAGTCAATGGCGGGGTGAACGAATAGGGGATGGAGCATTTCTTGGAGAAAACATCCTCATGGTAAGAAAATTCTCGGAACTTTTAAAGAATCCCACAAACGAGACATTAAGGGATGATATTCTCCAAACTCTGAAATCACTGACAGCAAATTTTGATTACAAGAATGCCCTTCTTTTCGATCCTATTGGTAATGTCAGACTGGCATACCCGAATCAGGATAATTTAGTGGGTGATCATCTGAAGCCATTGTTGCCAGAAATTATTAAACATCGTAAGGTGGTACTTTCAGATCTGCACAGGGACAATCTGGTAAGTTTTGTTCATCTCGATCTTATTGTTCCTCTCATCGATCGCAGCATGAATGATACATTGATACTTGGTTTGCTGGCTCTCAGGATTGATCCGAAAAAAATTCTATTTCCTCTCATACAATCATGGCCAACACAGAGCAAGAGTGCTGAAACACTTCTGTTAAGGAGGGACGGAGATGAAATAGTGTATCTGAACCAACTCAGGCATCTGAAGAATACTGAACTGATCTTGAAGAAGCCTGTTTCAACAGAAAAATTACCTACAGCTATGGCCATTCGGGGTATTACCGGAACTATAGATGGGATAGACTACAGGAATGTTCCCGTTGTGGCTGCAATGAAGAAAATTCCAGGAACTCTTTGGTTCATGGTTGCAAAAATTGATCGTGATGAGGTATTTTCTGTACTGAACGAACAGATGAGGATGGTTAATATAATATTAGTACTTTTTATCTTATCAATTGGTTTGTTCCTGGGCTTTATATGGTGGAATCAGCGTGTAAGGTTTTATCGCGAAAAGTATGAGACGGAGCTTAACCGACTTGCTCTGGTTAAACATTTCGACTATATATTAAAATTTGCCAATGATATTATATTATTGATAGACGAAGATTTGAATATCGTTGAGGCCAATGATCGCGCTTTAGAGTCATATATGTACACTCGTGATGAGTTTATTGGAATGAAACTGGAAAAAATCAGGGCACCGGAGACATTATCACAACTTTCAGAACAGATCAAAAATATTAACGAAAATGAATCTGCAACTTTTGAGACATTTCATAGACGTAAGGATAATACTATTTTTCCGGTAGAAATAAGTTCCCGGGTCGTAAACATTGAAGGGTCAAAATATTACCAGTCAATTGGACGAGATATAACTGAGAGAAAAAGTGTTGAAAATACACTTAAAGAGAGCGAAGAGAAATTCAGGAAAATTTTTGAAGAGAGCCCTTTTAGCATGGTAATGACCGGCAAGGATTTTGGCATTATCAGAGCAAATTTTTCGTTCTGTAAAATGATAGGTTATCAGGAAGAAGAACTTAAGTCTTTTACTTTCAGAAGTTTCACACATCCTGATAATATAAACGGTGATGAAATATCGCTTATTAGGCTGATTGCATGTGAGATCCCTATTTACCATACTGAAAAAAGATATATATGTAAAGACGGATCAATTATCTGGGGATCGACAACAGTCAGCATCATCCATAATAATAAAGGAGAAGTTCAGTTTTTTCTTGCCATGGTAGAGGATATCACCTCCCGGAAAAAAGTTCAGACGGAACTTATTGCAGCTAAGGAAAAAGCAGAAGAGAGTGACAGGCTGAAGACAGCATTCTTAAATAACGTGTCACATGAGATCCGTACCCCAATGAATGCAATTATTGGCTTTTCAGCTCTACTTAATGAGCCTGATATCAATGAGCTGGAACGCCAACAATATATTGATATTATTTTCCAGAGTGGCAGTCAGCTGCTTTGTATAATAAATGATATAGTTGATGTTGCCAATATTGAAAGCGGACAGGTCCGGATAAATGTAAAAGAGACAAATCTTAATTCATCATTAAGGAGTCTTAATGAACAGTTCAGTTATAATGAAAAACAGAATCATGTTGCTATAAACCTGAAAACGGTTCTGTCGGATGAAGAAGCTATGGTGTTGACTGACAGGACTAAACTTATTCAAATTCTCTCAAATCTTATAAATAATGCTACTAAATTTACTAATAAGGGGCAGATAGATTTTGGATATGTTCTGAAAGATAATTTTCTGGAGTTTTTTGTAAGGGATACAGGAATAGGTATCACTCCCGACCATATTACTAAAATTTTTGACAGATTTTATCAGGTGGATAGAACCGTGTCGAGGCATTATAGAGGAACCGGGCTGGGACTGTCGATATGCAAAGCTTATGTTGAACTTCTTGGAGGCAGCATTAGGGTCGAATCTGAACCGGGAAAAGGGACTCTTTTTGTCTTTACGATACCTTATTTGCCTGCTTAAAAACCTTCCGATTCTGGAACCTCCAGTCATATCTCTCATAGTTTATATTATTGATGGCAGGATTAAATGTTAAAATCTTGTTAAATATTCTTTTTTTGTAATTGTTTAGCTGTATTTATTCGGTAATAAAATTATGTCCCTCAAAGGTAGTGCATAATTCTTTAAAGACGTACTGTTGATTCTTTCTGGCAGTGGAAATAAAGCCTTCGATTCTGGCATATATCTCAGCTCCTTTGAAGGTACGGAAACAATTTGATATTTTCTGTTTGACCCTGGCAGGTCTTATGTCCCTTTCGGCAAGGTTATTTGTAAATGGTACTTCCTTGTTGAAAGCAAATGCAAGTACGGCATCTTTTTCCCTGATGAGGCGTTCGACAAGATTCCTTCCCCGGGTTCGTTTGTACCTGCCTTTTCTGCCTGCCGTTTTCACGGGTGGTGGTTCTTTTTTTTCTCCAAAACCACAGATGCGGTCATATCTTGATTCTATGTGGTTTCGTCGTTTGACCCTCTCTTCAAAGGGCATCATGTAAACAGAAAGTAAAAACGATTTAAAAACTTTTGCCCATTTGGTTTCCCCACCTTCTATCAGTCCTTGCAGCTCCCTTAAAATGTGAGCACCGCAAATAGCATGTTTCAGATTTTTCAAGTTAAAATAACTGCTCCAGCAATCATGGACAAGCCATCCGATATAATCCGTCAGTATGGATTTATTGATTTGTATTGCCCCCGACCCCCGTTTTTCGTGTACAAACAGATAGGTATATAAAAGGGTAGTTACCTTGTGCAACCAGTGCGGTTTCCCTGCTGTCCGAAGGCCTGTTTCATCGGCATGCACCACGTTGTTGCAAATTGTTTTAAGGTGTGCCCCTTATGCCCATTTTGGCCTCCCTGCTTGCTGGCTTTACTTTTGGGTAATGCAGGTTTCACCGTTTTCTTTTTATAACCATCACTTGATGGTGGCTTGTTGCTATTATGGCTGTTGCTGCCTAAACGTGCCTTTAACTCTTCGATCTCGGCTTTCAACATGGCACTTAAAGTTTTTTGGTTCGCGCGAATATTAAAATGTCAGGCACATAAAATCGCTGGAAAACAGCAACTTATTAACAACTACAACGCATATTTGTTAACAACACTTGTATATTGAGATTTTTACTCAATCTATAGCCGGGTGATTAATAATTTTCTTATCTTAGTAGCTAAACAATTATCTTTTTTTGAACAATACTTGCCTTGTTGTGTTTAATTAATCTAAATAAAAATGGTAATTAAAATTTAAAAGAATTATGAAAAAGTTGTTATTATTTGTTGTCATTACCTTTTCTGTGACACAATTGTGGTCACAGGCTGAAAAACCTAAAGAAGACAGAAACTTCAGGATTCCTTTGATCGGTGAGCCCGCTCCCTCTTTCACAGCAGAATCCACCAACGGAACTATTAATTTTCCTTCTGATTTTGGGCGTAAATGGAAAATTTTATTCAGTCATCCTCAGGATTTTACACCTGTCTGTACAACAGAGATTCTGGAGCTGGCCTACTTGCAGGACGATTTCGACAAGCTTGGAGTTAAAGTCGTAGTTGTCTCTACTGACCCTATTGATACCCATGTTCTGTGGAAAAAATCAATGGAAACTCTCAACCTCAATAACAGGGGAACTGTTAAAATCAAATTTCCAATTGTTGATGACGAAAAAATTGCTATTTCAAAACAATATGGTATGATACATGCCGCATCAAATACTACAAAAGCAGTAAGGGGTGTATTTATAATTGATCCGGAGAATATTATTCAGGCTATTTATTTCTATCCGGGTAAAGTAGGCAGAAACACTGATGAACTGATGAGAATGATTACAGCACTTCAAACAATCTCTGCAGATAACGTTATGACTCCGGTTAACTGGAAAGCAGGAAATGATCTGCTTGTGCCAATTCCTCCAAAGGTAGATGCCAATAACCCTGCGGTTGCTCCTGCTGGTTATTATAACCCGGCATGGTACCTTTGGTATAAGAAAGTAACTCAATAATCAGATTATATATTTCCGATGATTAATTTGATCATTTGTTAAAATAATCAAAAAGGGTCAGGTAAAGAGGTCAGGTTTTATCCTGACTTCTTTTTTTGACTGCGCTCGTGTGAGCCATTTGTGGATGATGACGGGTTCGAACCGCCGACCCTAATGTTGGAAATCCTTAAAACAGTTAAAGAAACTGACCAAAGTATCCGGGAGGTGGCTGCTAAATTGTGAAAACCGGGAAAGTTGTTATTTCAGCCTGATACGCATAATGTACATATCCGCAGTGATGTAGAGGTATCTGCCGTCATCATCCAGTGTGCAATTCGAAGTTGCCTGACCTGTTTTTACCGTTCCCAGGTGTTCCCCTTCAGGTGAAAAGATCCATACTCCACCCGGTCCGGTTGCAAAGATGATCCCATCTTTCCTGACCTCCAGTCCGTCCGGAGCTCCCTGTTCCCCTTTCTTCTCCTGCAAAGCATTATGAAATATTCTTCCTTCGTCCAGGGATCCGTCTTCCCTGAATCCGTATTCCATCCAGATGGCCTGGTCGCCTTCTCCTGAGTTGGCTACATAGAGCTTGCTTTCATCGGGTGAAAGACCTATCCCGTTCGGGGCTGTCATCTGGTCAGTTAATAAGGTCAACACACCCTCTGCAGTAAGTTTATAAACACCCGTGAAATTCATTTCCCTCTTTGAATCCTCAAACCCGTTCTCCATTCCATAAGCAGGATCGGTAAAAAACAGGTCGCCCCGTGAATTAAATATGGCATCATTCGGACTGTTAAACCGCTTTCCCTGCCAGTTATCAACAAGGGTAATATAACTGGGCTCAGGTTTATCAAGAGGAGCATCCATTCGTGCCATACGCCGGTCCCCATGCTGGCATAAAACCAGCCGCCCTTCTTTGTCTAGCAACAGCCCGTTGGATCCTGTCTCACCTCCCCTGGAAATGGTATCTGTGTAACCTGCCGGCTTAAGGAATAACTTTAGCCCATCTTTTTCAGACCATTGAAAGACAGAGTTTTCAGGAATGTCAGAAAAGAGTAAGATGTCCTGTTCAGGAAGCCACACCGGACCTTCTGTCCATTCAAATCCTTCTGCGATAATCTCAGGCAATTCACCTGGTGGGATGATATCATCCAACCGGGGACTGTATCGTTGGACAGATCCAGTTTTGATAAACGTTGTATCCGTTTTTTCAAAGTTTTTATGCTTTTTCCCTGAAAATTTGGTTTTACAGGATGAAATTGCAATAGCAGTTGTCAAAAGCAATGTCAGGTAATAGGTTTTGTTCATGATCAATCTTATTAGAATTGTCTGCTGAATCTTCTGCAATTTAAGAGATATTTTTCTCCAATAGGGATTATTTGAAAAATAGTTTACCGGCACTTTTTCCCATCCAGAGTTATTGATTGCAATAAAATTGTTTTTCTCCTAATCAAGTAGTAAATTTGATTTTGGGTGGAGACCAGAAACCATCTTAAAAACGGGGCCACAATGAAAAACCAAATGAGTATAAACATAAAATTTATTAAAATGAACCGAGCATGTTCAACTAAAGACACAACCGAGCTTGCGAGCTCAACGAAGTTAAACTTGCATGAACAAAATCAACATGCGAGCTCCATCCGACCTATTAAAAATAATTTTGTACGGATGAAAAAATATTTATTTTCTTTTTTGCTGTTTTCATTAGCTACTGCAGGTTTTTGCACTACCTGGACCATCACCAACTCAGCATTTACATTTACTCCTGCCACCACAACTATAACTGTTGGTGATGATGTGATATTTATCCTCGAGGTCGCTCACAATGCTGTAGAAGTAAGCCAGTCCACATGGAATGCCAATGGCAACACAGCTCTGGCTGGTGGATTTCTAACATCTTTTGGCGGAGGATCAGTCCAAACCTCACAACTTGCAATTGGAACGCATTATTATGTTTGCCATCCCCATGCTTCAATTGGTATGAAAGGAGTTATTATCGTTCAAAGTGCTACAGGTATTGAAGAAAATCAGTTGCACCCAGATTTTTCTGTTTATCCAAATCCATCAAATAATTTAATGACAATTAAAGCAAATAACAGTTTGATTGGTTTGCAATATTCAATAACAGACCAAACCGGCAGACAAGTTTTCAATGGCAAACTAGTTAATGAGACCACCCTGGTTGACATTGGTCAATTAACATCAGGCATTTATCTGATTCAAATAGGTGGTCAAAGAAGACAATCTTTTAAAGTGATAAAAAATTAAGCCTAACCGTAACTATGCTTTTATCTTAGGTGCTTTATGCAATTTGCTTTTCATAGTATAGGGAAATCACCACTCCCAATTCCTCAACTATAATATTTTACCACAGATAATAATCCGGCATCAACCTGATCAGAGATGTATCTTGACATTGGTATCATCAGAATCATCCCAACATTAAAATCTCAAGAACCACTAAAAATCTACTGTTCTAATCCTATTCATCAAAATTAATCTTTTTGAATTCAGCTAGTTTCATGGCCTCTTTCCGGTATATTTTGTGGATATGTTTTTCACCGTTGGCCTCACTTATTCGGCTCAGACCATAATATGCATAGGCCGCATATTCATTCCCATACCCGCCAAAAATAGAAATGTCACGGATCCCCTTTTTATAATATTGTTGAGCCAGTATATTATCAAGATACTTTTTCTCCTGTAAAATACCTTTGAAAATGCTGAGCTGTGCCTGAAAATATCTATTCCCTGCTTCTTCAGGTGAAGCTATGATCAGTTTTTCAGCTTCATCATATTGTTTCATGAGCAGCAGATTTTTTATATAGGTGGCAAGATATAGTACATTGTCAGGGTACAACTCATGAAGAGACTTAGAGTAATATAAAGCCTCAGGGTACTTATTCTCATAGTTTAAATAAATCCATGTAAGTGAAAAATATGATTCTGCTTTTAACACAACAGAGTTTATGGCGGTTGTCTGCAATTCTTTTAATCCAATTTCCATATCTCCATTTGGAAATAGAAGGGCCAGGGGTTTATACACAGGATATGCTTTGGGATAGGCCTCGGTGTAATAATTGTAGATTCCGGTAAAAAAATATAAATCTATACAGACGGAGGTAAAATCAAAAGAACGCCTCAAATACTGGTAAGTACTTGTTGCAAGAGGTATCACATCCATAATGAGATCATTATCAGCATATAAATTCAAAAGCAATCCCCTTGCACACAGATTAGCAAGTAGATATTCCGCCTCATAAACCGGATTATTATTCTTTTCCGATAATCTGATGCATCGGCGCATATCTTCTTCAAAAGAAACATGGGCAGGAGTTGTATTAAGCAGAGGATAATTCTCCCAGTAGGTCATCATTCCTCTGAGAAGGAATACAAGCGGATTTCCGGGATATAACTGGCTGATCTTTGTGTAAACCTCACGGGCATTGTTAAACTGCAGATTATAAATGTAATCAATATCCTTCTTAACCAGGTTCAAAGAAGTCGTATCCTGAAGTAATTGTGCATTTATTGGAGTGGTGCTTAAAAATAATGACATTCCGATGCATTTCATGAATATTTTGAATCTTCCTGACATTATTAAAAAATATTAGACGACATAAAATTATTAAAATCCTATTTATCAAGTTCAGCGCAAATATAGAAAATAGAGCAGTATTCTCTGGCAAACCATTCAGTTTCCACATTTAAGAATATTATTGCGAACTTAACATAAAATGATATAAAGAAAAAAGAGAACCTTCGGGTTGTTCTATTTATTCTGCATCAACGAAACACAACAATTGCTTAAATAGCGTAGAAACAGCTAATTACGATATTTATAGTAGCGGCACTATATACTAAGTAATTATATATCAACATATTAATTAACAACTGTTAACCCTGGGACTTTGGGATGTCCAAAATATAATTGCTTTGGATATAAATTAGGACTAATTTTGGTGGAGATGTTATAAGACTGTGTATAAAACACTATTAAGTTATTATCGAAAAAGGAGGAATATGCTATGATCAATGAAACTATTTTACGTCGCATTCTTTATTTGGGGACAGGACTCATCATCGTGGTGGTACTCATTCTAGCTTTTATGGTAATACCATCTGTCAGGATGGACACATCCCCTCAGGCAACACCAGAAAGGGCAGTTCCTGCTATCTGGATTGTTGTTATCATCCACCTGCTCATCGTTGCTGCTCTGATATGGACAATTCTTGTTATTCAACGAGGTGGTCGTATAAACAAGGGACTACTTGTTACTGTAGGAGTGGTGCTAATATTATTGAGTCTTATGGTATTAGATGGTGCATCCGCTTATTCTGGTCATCCTGATCCTGGAATGCATAGAGTAGCTGTATCGATGTTTGTATGCGTCGGGTGCAACTTTCTTACAAGTGTTTTGGCATTTTTCACCGCGTGGAATTCACGACGACTCCAGCCACCTTCAAAGTAAATAGTATCAGATGATCAAATTATACTCGCTCTCCAAAAAACAACATATTTAAATAGGGGGCCGTTATTTTGATGTTTGTGGATTAAAATTTCTTTAAAGCAATTATTCAACTTAAACGTTAAAATTTTCAGAGTAAAGATTAATTTGCAACTAACCATAATTGGATGCAATACAATATGCTTGTCATATTATATTCAAATTCACAACCCCAATTCCCCACCTATCACTAAATTCTGTATAATACAGTATATAAGTCATATACGATACATCCACAATTCTGTTTAAGGCCTTTTACAGCCCTTCTCGGCCACTTTCTGCCTCCCTGTAGTATTAACTCATTAACGAAACGCAATAATGTCATAATACGCTTACTAACAGCTATATAGAGCATTTGTTATAGTTGCATTATATTCTAACAATCTATATATCAGCATATTAATTTCATAACAGTATTGCCTGGGACTTTGGCAATTATAAAATTGACTTTGAGTTAAACAAAGTGTAACTTTGAATAAGAGAAATAAAGGCCAGGAAGTGCCTTTATAAACCATTTTTGTACAGCTAAGTGATTAACTTAAAAACAAACAAAATGGAAAATCTGATTTCTTTACTGATCCTCCTCTCTGTTATTTTATTCAGCCAGAAAACTGAAGCACAAACATCTCCAAAAGATTCTCAAATTATTCAGGAAGCGCTGGCGAAAGGAGACACTGTCAAAGCAGAGCTTCTAAGGGCACAATTTTTAACAAGTCAGGGAAATACCGAAGAGGCTTCAAAAATCTATACCAGGATTATGGAAAGCCAGCCTGACAACAGAGACGCCGTTCAGGGATGGCTCATGGCAAACATGAAAAGGACCCCCACCGGGGAGGAAGAGGCTATAAAATCATTAGAAGAGTTGGGGAGGTTGTATCCAAAGAATACAGGGATCATATTTTTCAAGGCATTTATTGAAGGAGAATACGGACACAATGAAGAAGCGCTTAAAGGTTTTGACAAGCTTACCAAGGTGCAGCCTGATTCAGCAGTCAATTGGGTGGGGAAAGGACAGGTTCTATTTGCTATGAACAATTACGAGGAAGCCTTTAAGGCATTTGACAGAGCGACCTCATTGGATCCTAAAAGGTCGGACGTCTGGGGAATGAAAGCAGGTGCATTGGCAAAAATAGGTAAGTTCGATGATGCAATCGTTGCAATAAACAAAGGTCTGGAACTTTCTCCCAATAACCCCATAAGCATTTATAACCGTGCCTGTATATATTGCCTGAAAGGTGATAAAGCAAACGCTCTTGCCGACCTGAAAAAGGCAATCTCCTTGGATCCTTCATTAAAGGAATCTGCCCGGAAAGATGAAGATTTTAAAAACCTTTACGATGACGAAGATTTTAAGAAGCTGACTTTATAAGAACTTCTTGAACATAAATTACAATTAGTTGTTTAATTATATGAATAATAGATTGGAAGTAACTATATGATTTATGATTTATATAAATTCCAATCGGGGTTATCTTTATTTAATCTTTTCCAAAAACAGAAATCATGTCAAAATATCTGGTTGAAGTTCATCATAAAGGTGATAAAATCGAATGTCTGCATAGTGTAGAAATTTTTCTTAGAACAGGATCACATTTTCTGACTAATGCTGACTGGGGCTGTCTCGATGGCGAGCATAAAGCCTGGTTCTTTATGGATGTTGACAATAAGGATGAAGCTCTCCGGATAGTGCCACCAGCATATAGGAAAGATACAAAAATAACCCAACTCAACAAGTTCAACTTAAAAGATGTGGAAGAACTCCTAAAACATCACAAGGTGTAATTTGTCTGGTACCTTCCTACGCAGCAGTGACTTTCTATTACCTTGCACTTTTACCTTCAGAGGATTAGAGCGCAAATAAAGGAATTCCGGTTATTAGGACGAATAGACCCGAAAATCTGGTATTTAATTGAGTCTTGTTGTATTTTCTTTACTGTTGTTCTGAGAAGGTTCTATCTCAACTTAAAAATCTAAAGAACCCCTGAAAACCAACAGTGCTAATTCCATTCCCCGGGCCCCTCAAAAGGGGACTTAGGTGCGTGGATTTTCATTTGAATTTTTTTTACAGACAAGTATAGTTGATTAATAATCTCCTCCTGTTTTCAGCGTTGCAACACCCTAAAATATTTATTACTAAAAAAAGTTAGTCATACTTGTCTGTAAAAAAAATTCAAAT